>Ga0081527_100466_pt1 | contig 19741 bp, 15 predicted proteins | sample HotLakmasection5_FD_70992 | JGI IMG/M metagenome (GOLD analysis project Ga0081527, IMG submission 70992) | Hypersaline microbial mat communities from Hot Lake, Washington, USA - Section #5 (SPADES assembly) (version 2) | ecosystem: Environmental > Aquatic > Non-marine Saline and Alkaline >... | reverse complement strand
ACCGAAAAATTTAAAAAAACCCTTTAAAAAAAAGGGGTGGTTTTCCCCCCGCCACCTCCAGGGAAGGGTGGGTGGGCAAGGTTTTTTAAAATTTTGTAAAAGTATTTAACGGAAACTTATTAAGAATACTAATAATAAGAATTTTTTGTTGTCCCTTAAAATTGTTATAAAATAAATTTTAACAAATTTCCGGAATATCGCCAAATTCAGTATTTTTAGAAAAATTGTTTCTGAAAAGTCACGGAATTATTTTCTTTTGATTATTATTTATATGTTATAAATTGTTCTATCTGTTTTGCAGCGCAGGAGCAAGCATTTGAAATGAATATTCCCATGGGCTGCCGGAGGTTTTGATATCTTCCAGCCTCTTCTGTCTTTCTTTTTGGAGTTCTTTTTGCTCTTCCCTTACTTTTTCCAGTTTTTCAGGATTTTCTTTTCTCTGCTTTATGACTTCATCCATATAAACTTTAAATTTTTTGTAGGATTCAGTGGGGTAAATTTCTTCTACGTATGAAGGGTAATTGTAATTTATATAGTCATAAAGATAAACCAGCCGTTTATCTCCTGAAGGGTGCGTGGACAGGATATCCAGATGGTTTTTGGAGATTTTGTTTAATACTGAAATCATTGCCAGCGGATTGTATCCGGCATTTACCATAAGGTCAACACCTGTAATGTCTGCTTCATGCTCATCACTCCTGCTTACTTTCAGTAAAGAAAATACTCCTACATATTCCACTAACTTTGACAGCCAAAGTTTGTCAGTTATGTATAGGACAGTTGCCTTAACCGGTTTGAGCATTAGAGATAAAAATGTTTGTTTATGGGTGTGTTTGTTTACAATATGTCCGACTTCATGCCCAATGACTGCGGCAAGTTCTTCTTCTGTATCCACTGCCCTGATCATTCCGTCATAGATGTAAATTTCGTTTTTAATGTTTGCATAAGCGTTGACATGGTCTTCTTCCGCAACTTTAAACTCTATCTGTGCCGGAAGATCATTTGCTTCCAGAAGTTTATGGCCTATAGAGTTTACCAGCTCCAGGTTTGTCTCCTGGACTTTAGTAACTCCGCCTGTTTGTTCTGTTCCCTGCGCAATTACTCCGGTTGCGCCGGCAAAAAACAGGAATAAAATCAAAATTATTTTGTAAAAATTTCTCATAGCTAAATTATAGCTTAAAGCAGTAAGTATTAACAAAATTCTGCATTAATGTATTTATTGTGCCCTTAAAAAGAAATCAAGACTATTAGTGTTTTAAAAAAATAAACGATAAATAAGAAATTTTATTCAGAAACTGTCAAAACGGATAAATTTTAAAAAACCTGTATAAAAAAGCGGTGGCTTTGCCCTGCTTGAGCGGGAGCATAGTCTCATTCATGCCCTGCTTGAGCGGGAGCATAGTCTCATTCATGCCCTGCTTGAGCGGGAGCATAGTCTCATTCATGCCGGGTTTGCTAAAAATAAATTCATTTCACTATATTGATTCAGATTATTTAGTGGTTTCGTCTATCCAGTCCAGAAATCCCTGAAGCCCGGTTTCTACCGGAAGCATAAGTATAGCGGGCAGTTCATAGGAATGATTTTTAAGAATACATTCTTTTACTTCATTAAACAGTTCTTTTTTTGTTTTACACAAAACAAGAAACTCAGGATCTTCGTTGATTTCGTCTTTCCACTCATAAACCGAGGTAACATTCTGGATAATATTACAGCATGCAGCCAATTTATTCTTAACCAGAACATGAGCAATTTTTTTAGCTTCTTCCTGACTGTCCGTTAGTGTATATGCAAGACAATAACTCATATTCAACTCCCTTAAAACTTGTGTTTTGCTGCTCTTTCCATTTCCCGTTTTGCTGACTTTTTAGCCAGGTCTTCCCGTTTATCGTACATCTTTTTACCTTTAGCCAGGCCTATTTCGATTTTTGCCCAGCCATTTACAAGATATAACTTGAGAGGGATAAGAGTCTGGCCTGTACCTTTAAGCTTGTCATTAAGTTTTCTGATTTCAGACCTGTTAAGCAAAAGTTTTCTTTTGCGTTCAGGGTCATGGTTATAAATATTTCCCATTTCGTATTTGCTTATATGGACTTTATATAACCAGATTTCGCCATCTTCGATTTTGGCAAAGCTGTCTTTTAGATTAACCTTACCTGCTCTTATAGATTTTATTTCAGTACCTGTAAGGACTATTCCCGCCTGGTGTTTTTCGGTTATATGATAGTCGTGAAAAGCTTTTTTATTAGTTGCAATAATTTTTTGTGAATTTGCCATATTATTAAAAATCTTTCTATTTACAGGACAAGCAAACTACTGATAAAAAGGATTTACTTTATTGGTAAATCCTGTGCTTACATATTCTAGCACCTGGGAAAATATTTTTAAAGTTCCTGGATTCAGACTTTAATCAGCCTTACCATTCTGTTTCCAACAGTTCATTTATGGCATTCGGTATAAAGGCCATAAGGGCTGTGGCTGTTAGGGAATATTCATTTAATTCATCAGCTGCAAGGTCAGCAGCGTGACCATGAAGATAAACCCCAAGAATAGCCGCATCCCGAAGCTCAACTCCTTGTGCAATAAAACCGGCAATCATTCCGGAAAGGACATCGCCTGTTCCCGCACTTGCAAGCCCGGAATTTCCAGTTATATTTATATATGCGTTGCCGTTTGGTTCAGCAATAATTGTGTTAGCTCCTTTTAAAACCACTATGGTATTAAATTCCCGGGCAGCTTTTCTTGCGGAATTAACTTTATCATCAAGTATTTCTTCCACAGAAATGCCCATTAAGCGGGAAAGTTCTTTGGGGTGGGGGGTAATAACAGACTTAAGCGGAAAAACCTTGTTATCCTGGAGTGCTATGGCATTAAGGGCATCGCCGTCTAACAATACTGTATCTCCACGGTTTGTAACCTGCTGGATAAATTCATTTACAAATATAACAGCTGATTCATCAGTACTTAACCCGGGCCCTATCAGTATAACTTCACAACCTGCACTTTTATCAAGGGCTTCAGATATAGCTTCCTGCGAAACAGCCCCCAGTGATGTTTCCTGCAAAGGTGCGTATACAATTTCTGAAGTCTTTGAAGCAACAGATGTTATAACTGATTTAGGCGCAGCGAGTATTGAATACCCTGCCCCTACAATCATTGACGACATTGCACACATATAAGGTGCGCCCGTCATATCAAAACTGCCGGATATATTGAAAACTTTTCCGAAAGACCCCTTATGGCCGGATTCAGGTCTTACAGGAAGAGAAATATGCGCATAATGATCGGTTATAAGGTATGTGTTGATGTCTTTTTCTTCATTGAGAAATTCCGGGATTCCAATAAGCCCGATGTTTATTTCTCCACAGTATTCTGTGCCGGGATATAACAGGAGTCCGGTTTTTGGAGCATGCATGGTTACTGTATAATCTGCTATGACAGCACAACCAAGAACTTTTCCGGTATCAGCACTTATTCCTGACGGTATATCTACAGCAACCACATCGCCTTCAGCATAATCATTAACAGAATTAATCACATCCTCCAGAAACCCTGTAACCTCTGAATTTAAACCTGTCCCCAGAATAGCGTCAACTACAACATCAGACAGGGAAATGAGTTCGCAGAATTTGTTTATATCAATGTCTTCAAAATAAATAATTTCAGTGAATTTTTCCAGGATATTATGATTAATAAGCGCATCTCCTGATAAATCACCAGGCCTGTACAAAGAAATAACCGCTGTCTGAATGGAGTTTTCCACCAGATGTCTTGCTGCAACAAAACCATCTCCGCCGTTGTTCCCTTTTCCACATATTACAAGGGCATTTTTGTCCTGTTCATTAATTATATCTTTTACTTTCCGGTAAACAGCCCTTCCGGCGTTTTCCATTAGCAGGATACCGGGAATATTAAGCTCCTCTATAGCTTTGCGGTCAATATGTTTCATTTGCTCACCGGTTAGGACTTTTATCATAGTATTTCTCCTGATTTATATTTTTTACCGTATTTTTAGTAATTTTGAACTAATTAAACTATTTAAAGTTATTTCTTATAAATTAACCTCAGATATAAATTATAATGGGTTTAATTTTTTTATAAAATAACCCCCGGAATTTAAATAATACAAATATAATCTGAAAAATAAGCAAGTTCAGGCTAGCCAGCCGGATAACAAATAAAAATTTAAAGCTGTTTTATTGGAATTTCTTCTGAACTTCTTCATTTTATTTGTTTTTGCGTTCTTTAAACTCAACTTCCCATAATTTTACAGCTGCGATGAATTTATACACAGCAAACAGGGAAGAAAAAACAAACCCGTACCAGCCCTGTTTGAATCCGCCTTTAAATACATATTTTTTTACAAATTCTCCTATTGAGCTTGAAAAAAGTAATCCTGCGGAGAATTTTATGCCCTTTTCCCTATATTTTTCCTGCTCAAGGTTTGTATAAACATTCATTTTTTTTATCCAGGACTCTATAGCCTCGTAGTTATGATGGATTATGGACAGCTTTTTTCTGTTTTTCTTTATTTGGTATGCTTTTCCTTTTTTAATAATAGGTGGGGCATGGACTTTTTCGCTAAATTCAACGGCTCCGTTCTTAAAGAACCTTAATAAATAATTAGGGTAAGTAATCCATAAAACTTCTCCAAGGTAAAGGTTTTTTCTGGGTATTAAAACAGATGTTATATCTTCAGGCAGGGTTTGGGCTAATTCCCTCAGGTGTTCAAGCAGTTCGGGCGGGACTTCCTCGTCAGAATCCAGCACAAGAACCCATTCCTGTGAGGCGTAACTTAATGCGAAGTTTCTTGCGGGATCAGCAAACCCGATATGTTTATGATAAATAACTTTTGATCCGTATCTATAAGCTATTTCAACGGTTCGATCAGTTGAATGCTGATCACATACAATAATTTCCTGACACGATTTTACAGACTCAAGACATCTTTCCAGATATTTTTCTGAATTATATGTATGAACAACAACGGAAATACCAATCAATTTCTTTAAATTTCCCCAAACTTCTACATGGATTTACAAAATAGTATTATCATATAAGTTAATAATCTTAACAAGTTTGTAAATGGAAAGGCGTATATGACCAGGGAATGCTTTTGGATATTAGCGGGCGGAGGAGTTCGGGGTACTGCTTACATTGGTGCTATTAAGGCACTTGAGGAAATGAATATTAAAATGTCCGGTCTGGCAGGCTCTTCTGTTGGCGCTGTTATTGCTTCTCTTATCGCAGTTGGTTATACTCATTCAGAAATTAAAGATTTGCTTTATGATGTAAATTACCAGAGTTTTAAAGATTTATATATACCAATGGGTAAAGATTTTGGTTTTTTTAAAGGTGATGAGGTTTATTGCTGGCTTAAAAACAAGATTGAAAAAAAATTTTACGGACAGGAAAGAAATGAACATTCCCCGCCTGTAACTTTTAAAGACCTTGATAAAGAACTTGTAATAATAGCTACCGACATCAGCTATACAGAATTTAAAGAATATAACAAGGTTAAAACCCCTGATGTCGAGGTTGCACATGCTGTCAGGTCCTCTGTAAGCCTGCCGGGATTCTTTAAACCTGTATGGGAAAACGACAGGTGCCTTGTGGACGGGGATGTTATAAACAACTTTCCTCTCTGGAAGATTGAAAGCGATATAATTTCCAATACCAACGCAAAAGTACTTGAGTTAAGACTGGAAAGCACCGAGAAACCACGTGAAATTAATAATTTCTTTGATTATTTCAATGCAATAATAGATTTCAATTACACAAACGCATCAGAAATGTTAAAAAGAGAATTTGGGGATAATGACCAGTTTGAGATAATCAGGATCGACACAGGCAAAGTTAAGATAATTGACTTTGGTGTTTCCAATAAAGAGAAGGAAAAACTTGTTGAAGACGGTTACAACTGTGTTAAAAAATATTTTGATTATGATTATCTTGAAAAAAGAAACCGAATTAAGCGCATATACGAAAAAATAAAAAAGAACCTAAATGAACTGAAAGAAAATATCAGTAAAAATAAAATACCCGAAAGCTTTCTTATAATAGGAAATTTAAGTGTGTATTTTGCAGAAAACAAGGGTTATATTCATAAATTCGCATACAGAGAATTTACGGATATGCTGAATCATTTTCAGAACTGCCTTGTATGCGTAAATTTCCTGAACTTGAACTTTCTCAGGGATAAAAAAGTTATTATCTGCAAAATAGAAAGGCTTATAGAAAATATAAATAACCTAATGCAGGCTGTCTATTAAAGTCCAGCTCGGAGCTTTGCTTTTAAGGTAATCCTCACAGTACTTTATAGGATAAATCATTCTATCCCACCTTGAAGCCGGGAAAGCAACAGGCTTTGTTTCCAGAAGAATCCAGCTGCTAATAAGGTCAGCTTTTTTCAGGAACATGTCTTCTGCCGGGACTTCAACTCTGATTAAACCAAAGTTGTTATCACCCTGTCTTTTGTCATAATGCAGCCTTAAATACCAGCTAAATACATTTTCTTTCCCGCCCTTTTCGTCTTTTGGCCGGAAAACGCCAGATCTTTCACCTTTTTTCATGGAATAGATTTTATAAAGGTCTTTATAGTCAAAATAACTGGCATGATGGGATTTAATTACGCCGACAATATTCGCCCCTGCGATTAAATCCTTATTCTTACTTTCCAGCCTGCCGTCTACAAACAGCCAGCCATCGTTGTAATTGCCTTGAATCCATTCTTTAACAAGAGATTCCTCAATTTCATTTCTACCTGTCTGAATTTTACTATGCGCTGCCTGAATAAATTGCTCAGGCATCACTGGAAACCCCCCGCCTTTATTATCCGGCTTGCCTACATTAACCGGATTTTTGTTAAGCTTGTCTATTTCTTCAAAGGAAAAATAATGTTCAGGCGCATCAGGTGAGTTTTTTAAAGGCAGGTAAAAATTTTCTTCTGCTTTTTCAAGCCCGATAGAGTGCATTTGTTTATCTGTTCTTTTCATTACAACACCGGACACATACCCGTAAATTACCGGGATTGAACGGTAGTAGAAAAGGATTTTCTTTCTTTCTATACCATCGAGAAAATACGAAAACCCTGATTTCTCTTCCTGTATTTCAACAGCTTTTGTCTTTAAATTACCGCTGTCCTCGAGGATATCCGCCTGTTTACGTTCAATTGCAGGGGGTGTGGAGAAAAGATCATCGTTTTGCATTGACTTGCGAGGAATTCTTATATCAATTCCCTCCTGCTTTTTCTCCCGGATAAAGTTTATCCCTTGTTTGATTACGGTTGAAGTCATATTTATATCCCGACCCTGTCATAAATTTTGTTTATATGCCGCAGGTATTCCTCCGGATCAAAGCATTTTTCTATTTCTTCAGGGGTTAATTTATCTGTAATCCGCTGGTCTTTGTACAAATTCGCCCGGAAATCGCCCTGTGGGTTATTCCATGCCTGATGAGCGTTTTCCTGCACTACCCTGTAAGCGTCTTCCCTAAGCATCCCTTTGCTGCAAAGAACAAGCATGACTTTCTGGGAATAAATTACCCCACCGTAGAGCTGCGTATTTCTCTTCATATTTTCGGGATAAACCTGCAGGTTATCAACAAGATTTTTGAACCTGTTAAGCATATAGTCCATTAAAATAGTACTATCAGGGAAAATTACCCGCTCAACCGAGCTGTGACTGATGTCTCGTTCATGCCAGAGAGGGATATTTTCAAGCGCAGCGTGGGAATTTGACCTTATAAGCCGGGCAAGCCCGGTAAGATTTTCTCCGCTGATGGGGTTTTTCTTGTGCGGCATAGCTGAAGACCCTTTTTGTCCTTTGGAAAACCCTTCCTCTACTTCAAGTACTTCTGTACGCTGTAAGTGTCTTAATTCCACGCAGAACTGCTCTATGGTAGTGGCGATTAACGCCAGGGTCTGCATATAATCGGCATGCAGGTCTCTTTGTATTACCTGTGTGGAAACACGGGCGGGTTTTAATCCCAGATCACCGCATGTCATTTCTTCTATATCGGGATTGATATTACTGTATGTCCCCACAGGACCGCTTATCATACCAACTCTCATTTCATCTGCGACCCTCTTAAAGCGGATAAGGTTTCTTTCCATAATGTCAAACCACAGGCTCATTTTATGCCCGAAAGTTGTGGGTTCAGCGTGGATTCCGTGCGACCTGCCTATGCAGACTGTTTCCTTATGCTCAATTGCCTTCTTTTCTATGGAGTCGATAACAGCGTTTATGTCGTTTTCTATAATTTCATTAGCCTGTTTTAATTGCAGGGCAGTGGCAGTGTCCAACACATCAGAGCTTGTCATTCCCATGTGTATGTATCTGGACGGTTCGCCCACGTATTCGGCGACTGACGTTAAAAATGCGATGATATCATGCTTTACTTCCGCTTCTATCTCTTCAATCCGCTTTACATCAAAATTTGCTTTTTCTTCAATTACCTTTAAATCATCATCAGGAATGTTGCCCAGCTTATTATGCGCACGGCAGACCGCTTTTTCAACTTCCAGCCAACATCGGTACTTGTTTTCCAGCTCCCATATCTTCGCCATCTCCGGGCGGGAATATCTTTCTATCATATGCTTGATCTCTCTTTTTACTGTTTAATTTTTATTATTATACCTGCCGCAAATTTATTTTAAAAACCCGGTTAATTTTTAGTATTTTGGGGTTTTGTAATAATATGCTAAACATCCTTAATCACAATATAAAAAAGTCATCAATGAACTTTCCCTGCCGGAATGTCAGCTTTGGCAGGGTAAAGCCCAGGGAAAGGGTCATGATTATTGATGATTTTAATGGGACTGCTTTTGAAAAAGGCACGGATATTAACAGTGATGGAATTCCTGAACTCTGGCATGGACTAAAAGTTAAAGGGGCTTTTTTATCAGCGTTTAACAGACAAGAGGAAACACTGCCGGAACTGCAGGAAAAACAGAATATGTTTTGTGTCCATAACACTAATAAGCTAATTCAAGAATTAATAAAACGAAACAGCGATAATGATCCTGATAATAATGTTGATATTGTAAATAAATCAACAGACCGGGAATTTAAATATGAAGAACTTAACGAAATTAAAGATGTAAGGAGTAAATTATCAGAACCTTTAACTCCTGATAATATAAAAGATCAAAAAGAAAGACTTATACCTGAAATAGATTTTGGGAGTCTTACTGCTGCGGAATATCTTTCAAATATAAGTAAATTAACAAAAACCGCACATTTTTATTCTCCGGCCGGAAATAGCGGGAATACAGAATTCATCCTTGCCGGGCTGGCTGACGATGTAAAAGTAATCGGTGGTCTTGACAGAAACGGTAATTTATATCCCTTAAGCGCTCAAAATTCCCTGATGGGAGAAGAAGCAAATAAGCCTCCACGAACATATAATTGGGCTCCTTATGCTTTTATAGGCTATCTTGTTTCGGACGAACAACCTATTGGCTATGATGTTGCTCCTTTAGGAGGAAAAAGAGACGGAGTGCCTGATATTCTTTTATCTGATATAGAGCTTTCCGGAACCAATAATCCTGATGATTTTATAATTTTTGCAGGGACTTCATATTCTGCTCCTTATAAAGCGGCTAAAGATTATCTTGCAAGGCAGCAGGGCAAAAAAGAATGGAATCCTTTTGAAATGTACGGCAAAATCGAATCCAAAAAATCCGCTAAACTTCCAGAGTTTGCTTAAGCGCTGATTTGATAATGTAGTCGCCTTTAGTAATCCCAAGATCTTCTGCTATGATATGACATTTGATCATCAATAGGAAAAAGATATTTTTGTCCGTAACTTCGCTTAGTCCTTCAAAATTACCCTGACCTTTGGAAATTATCAGGTCAGCTTTATCAAATTTTTCCTTAAATTCCTCTGAAACAAGACTGAGAAGTGTTCCCGGTGCGCAGTCTCCATTGGTCATAACACTAGCCAGTTTGTCTATACCAAGAAACTCCACGTCTTCCATAGTTGCATCGTTAAGAATAGGGCTGTGTCTTACCACAAAAGTAATATCAGGGCGGTTTATGACTTCCAGAAACAGCTTGTCAAACACAATTTCCCCGGCATTGTCCGCAAGATAAACTATAGACTTTGCTTCCTGTATGCTCTTTTTAAACTCCAGCGAGTGATCAACCGCAAAATCGCTGTTTAAAACTTTTTCAATTGTTTCTTCCACGTCAAAAATATGCCCCGGTCCAAAATCAATTATATTACCCGCAATTGCCAGCCTCATTGCCATATCAAACGGGTCATCGCTCTCAAAAACTTCTTTTCTATATTTCTCATAGAATCTCAGAGCTTCGTGGTTATATTTATCTTTAAGCTGCTTGTAAGGGTCTGTATTGCCGGAAATTTCCCTGATTAACTTATGCAGGTTGCGGTTGGTTAAAAGCGGGGATTCCCTGAAATCTGCGTTGGAATAATATTTTAAAACTTCTCTTATCAGTGTTTCCTGATACTTTTCCCCGATAAGCCCCCGTTTAAAAAGCCCGAGTATACCGTTTAACATACATGGAATGCAGTCATAGCTGGTTTGCATTGTCTTCTCCGGTTTTTAATTTTATAAAAGTATTATAAATCAAAAATGTTTCGTTTTTTAACTAAAATTCAAAGAATTTAATAATAAAATAAACACTCGGGCAGTTATTTTTGAAAAATGTTTCTGTTTTTATATGAGTATTAAAGTTGTTGATTAATCTTAATCAGGAGTCAATAAGATTAATCAAAACTTTACACTTTCTCACTTAACCGTCTGTTTTTATTGACCGGGCTTTTAGAGTTCGGTCTTTTTATTTTACCGGCGGAAGAAGCCTGTTTGCGTATTCTTTTTCCAGAAACGCAATTAAATTGTCGGAAACATCCGGATTTTCGTTCCACTTAGCCGCAACTTTGACAAAGTACTCAATTTCATGCTGGTGCGCATATAAGTCTTTGAAATACTGATCGCTGTATCTTATATAATCCTTTTCCTCAACAGGTTTTGGGCATTGTTTATAAGCAGGGTTGTCCCAGTATTCATCGGTCTGTTTTTTTAAACCGGTATGCGGGTCCTGCATAATGGGGATCATGTCTTCATTTAACTTTGTAGGGAAAGTCCGGCATGTGTATGGCCTTATGGTATAAATCCCGCACCTTGCTACAATTCCTTCAGGCTCTGTTAAGCCGAATCGTTGTGGGTCCCACTCCATAAGGAAAAAGCATTTACTGGAGTTAGTTCCAAAGATAGTTGTAGGCTGGCATTGCAGGATTAATTTATAGTATTTTTCCGAGTCAAGGTCAGTAAACTTAAACAGGGGTGTTTTCCCTTTGCATTCTTCAAGTTTCTGCCCTTCAACAGGGACGACTGTAAGGAACAAAAACGGGTCTAATTCAAGTGTTTTGTATATTCTTAAAATATCATCGCCGGTAACTTCCACGTTCAAAGCCCTGCAGCACCCGCCATGACATTGTGAACAAAATTCCATATCAAAATTCCCTGATTCTTGGTAACTAAATACTTAGCCCTTATATAGCATTTTATTTAGTTATAAATCAAGGTCTTTATTTAAGTAATTTACTATCATATTGTTGAAATCATTGTTATAAGGAGCGGTTGAGCTTTGTGGGGACTGAACACCATCAAGGATTGAAAGCTTGTAAGCTTCATCGGAAATATCAGCGTAATCTTCCACATCAGTAATTAATGTGCTGGAAAGATAGCTGTTGTATGAACTATAATCACCTGTTTCAGGCGGATTGCTAATTAAATTATCCACCAGCAGGCTGTTTTGCAACATGTAGGAAAGTCCTGAGATTTCCATATATATTTGTACTCCTATATACTCTATTATACAGCATTTTAAAGACTATTTCATTATATTAACCTCATATCGCATTATTTATTATTTTTTTAACATAATATGAAGGGTTGGAGGGATATATAGGTGTAAATAAAGCTTTTTGGGTTTATGTTATAATAATTTTTTTAAATTAGTTAGATATACAATAAATGACTTGGGAGAAGATATAAATTGTTGAAACAAAAAGAGAGAAGATTTGGGACAGAATTTTTAAATGACGGCAAGGTTAGTTTCAATTTCTGGGCGCCTGATGCCCAAAAAATTATGCTCTGTATAAAACAAAACGACGATACCTACCTTGAATTACCTATGAAAAACGAGGAAGAAGGCTGGTTTTCATTAAGAACTGATAAGGCAAAAACAGGTTCACAATATATGTTCAAGCTGGAAAACGGGCTAATGGTTCCTGACCCGGCCTCAAGATGCCAGGCAGAAGATGTTCATGGTCCCAGCGTGGTTGTTGACCCGAGTGCTTTTGACTGGGAAAATGATGTTAACTGGAAAGGCCGACCGTGGAATGAAACTGTGCTTTATGAAATTCATACAGGCACATTCACGCCGGAAGGTACATTTAAGGCAATTAAGGAAAAGCTGGATTACTTTGTTTCTCTTGGTGTTACAGCTATAGAATTAATGCCGGTGTCAGATTTTCCGGGCAAACGAAACTGGGGTTATGATGGTGTGCTTCATTTTGCGCCTGACAGGTCATATGGATCACCGGAAGACCTAAAAGACCTGATAAAAGCTGCGCATGATAAAGGGTTGATGGTGTTTATAGACGTGGTTTACAATCACTTTGGCCCTGATGGCAATTATCTATACTGCTACGCAAAATCAAAATTCTTTGAGCACAAGCATGTTACACCGTGGGGAGATGCGATAAATTTTGAAAACCAGCATGTCCGAAATTTCTTTGTCCAGAACACAATTTACTGGCTGGAAGAATACCGTTTTGACGGCATAAGGTTTGATGCTGTACACGAAATTAAGGATGACTCCTCTGAACATATTCTGTATGAGATTGCAAAGCGTACAAGAGAACTAATAAAAGACAGGAAAATTCATCTTGTACTGGAGAATGACAATAATATTGCAAGTTTCCTTACAAGAAAAGACAATGATCCTCGTTATTATGAAGCCCAGTGGAATGATGATTTTCATCATGCAGCACACATCCACCTAACAAGCGAAACCGGAGGGTATTATGGAGACTACACCCCGGAATTAAGCGGCAAGACTCCCACATACTTCCTTGCCAGATGCCTTGCAGAAGGATTTGCATATCAGGGTGAGATTTCCGCATACAGGGAAAATACATCCAGAGGTGAAAAAAGTACTCACCTGAATGTATCCAGCTTTGTTAACTTTATCCAGAACCACGATCAGGTAGGCAACCGGGCATTCGGGGAAAGACTGGCTTCTCTTACGTCAAAAGAAGCCTTAAAAGCAGCTGCCTGTCTTTATTTGATGTCTCCAAATATCCCCCTATTGTTTATGGGCGAAGAATGGGCGTGTAAGACTCCGTTTATGTTTTTCTGCAACTTTGGCGAAGACCTTGCAGATTCAGTAAGGGAAGGCCGCAGAAAAGAGTTCTCACGTTTCCCGGAATTTGCTGATCCCGCAAACAGGGAAAACATTCCTGATCCGACCATAGCTCAGACTTATGAAAACTCAAAGCTTGACTGGAACGTCCAGGATAAAGACGTGCTGGATTTTTATTCAGAAATGCTAAAATTGCGGCACAATATTATAATGCCCTTGATCCCGCTTATTGACCACTCAAAAAGCATTTCTGAAATCATAGAAGAAGGCTGTCTCAGGGTAAGGTGGTTCGCAGATAACGGAAGGACACTGGAGCTTATTGCTAATATGTCTTATAAGACAATAAATTACGACGTAGAGACCAGGGAAAATGTTATTGCCAAATACGCCACAGGGGAAAAGCCTGAAGAAATAGCTCCGTGGTCTGTTTATTGGTATTTGAAGGACTGATAAATAAAGCTTTAACACAAGATTATAGAAAACAAGAGAAGAGATAGTATGGATAGAAATAAAATACTGGAAAAACTAGCTGAATACTACGGTATAATACTTGAATATACTGACAAAGAAGGGAAAACACAAAAGGTCTCTTCAAAAGAATGTCAGGAATTCCTGAATATAATTGGAATCAATACTGATAGCACGGAAGTATTGGCCAAGAGGCTTGAGGGTATCAAGCTTGACAAATGGAACAGAATTGTATCACCTGTTGAAACTGTAAAACACGGGGAAGCTCCGGTGGTTACAATACGACTTCCTGACTTTGAGCTAAATAAATCTTTTGAGTGGGTATTGCAGGAAGAGGGAGGTAGGTTCCATCATGGTGAATTTTATGCATCTCACTTGAAAATTTCTGAATCTACAACTATAAACGGTGTAACCTATTATAAAATAGACCTTCCACTGCCGATTTTGGTAGGGATCGGTTACCATAACCTAAAAATTCGTTCAGAAACCGGGAAAGAAGATTTAATGAGGCTTATTATAGTACCAAAAAAATGCTATAAACCTCTTGCTGTAGAAAAAAATAAAAAGATTAAAGGTATAAAATTCAGTTTTTACGATGATAACCCGGAATCAGATTATAGAATTTCCAGCTATACAGACTTAAAAAACGCTATTAATTATGCGAAAAACCATGAACTGGGAATAATAGGCGTTGATTCTCTAAACCAGCTTAATTTTTATAACAGTGAAGTAGTGCCGGAAATCCCATCCAGCAGGATAATGTTCAATTCAATGCTCATAGACATAGATGAAGCAATGAATTTTGTTGAAGACAGGGAAATTAAGCTGAAACTTCTTACAGAGGAGTTCCAGGAAGAGCTTAAAAAAATCAAAGAAGCGGAAAATATTGATTATAAGGCGATTTATGACCTGAAGTTAAAGGTGTTACGGATAATTTATAACTCATTCCGGGAACACCATATTAATAAACAAACTGAGAAGAGCAGAGATTTCTACCATTATCTCTCAACAAAGGATGACAGGCTGAGAAAATTATCATTGTTCGAAGCTATACGGGAATATCTTGTGTCTGAAGATCCTAAATTAGTTAACTGGCACGAATGGCCGGATAATTATAAAAACCCAAACAGCGAAGCTATACTGCTTTTTGAAAATAAAAACATCGAATCCCTGCAGTTCTATGAGTTTGTACAGTGGATGGCTGACATTCAGCTTAATTTAGCAGGCAGAACATCCTGGGTAAATAAGCTTTCAGTTGGGATATACTCTGAATGGCCGTTTTTTATAAACTATGATAGTCCGGAAAGCTGGTTAAGACAGGAATATTATGCCTTTAATGCTGAACTGGCGGCAAAAACATTAAGTGAAGAACACCAAAAAACAGCTCCAATTATTCCTGACAAACTCAGAGAACTTGACTATAAGTACATATCAGAGGCACTTGTCCCTAATATGACTCATTCCGGGGCAATAAGAATTAAAAATATTGCTGACTTTGAAAAACAGCACTGGAGATCAAAGCAAAACCCTGATATAAGTTTTTATGTTAACTATCCTATAAATGACCTGCTGGGTATACTTGCCCTTGAAAGCCACAGGAATAAATGTATGGTGCTGCTTGAGGATACAGAGGAAATATCTTTTCAGTCAAGGGAAATTATTGAAAATTACGGCTTTTTGTCCGAGAATTCTTTTAATATAAGCAGAATAACAGAAGATGAAGCACCGACATTCTTTGAAGAAATAAGCTTAATCCAAAAACAAAAAGCTGAAGGTGTCGAATATGGACGCAGAATCGAACTTGAAAGAATGCCACTTTCTGTGTATAGACTACAATTTAACAAAGACTTTACGTTTAAGGATGCGCAGGAAATAATTCCTTATATTAAAGACCTGGGAATTTCCCATTGCTACGCATCTCCGTTATTCCGGGCAAGGGAAGGCAGTCTTCACGGTTATGATATAATCAACCATTATGAGCTAAACCAGGAAATTGGAAGCCTTAATGAATTTCATGAATTTGTTAATACTCTTCATCACCATGATATGGGGCTTATAATAGACATCGTCCCCAATCATATGGGCGTTAGTAAAGAAAATAAATGGTGGATGGACGTATTGGAAAACGGTCAGGCATCATTATACGCTTCATTTTTCGACATAGACTGGAAACCAATTAAACAAGAACTACAGGGCAAAGTACTGGTACCGGTACTGGGTGATCATTACGGAAATATCCTTCAAAGCGGACAGCTCAAGTTTAATTTTGTCCGTGAAACCGGTAAATTAAAGCTGAGTTACTGGGAACATGAATTCCCGATTAACCCGTCTTCTTATCCGATTTTCCTTGAACACAGAATTGAAGTATTAGAATCAAGGCTTGGCAGTAATAACCCTAACTTCCTTGAATACCTGAGTATTATTACAGAGTTTAAGAAAATTCCAGGAATTAACGAGACATCAAGCGAAAAAATCGCTGAAAGAAACCGTGAAAAAGATATAGCATCAGGCAGGTTATCTGCTTTATGCACACAGAATTCGGTTATTGAAGGATTTATACAGGAAAATATCATTGATTTCGAGGGCAAACCCAATGACCCTATTTCATGCAACAGGATTCATAACCTTCTTGAGGAGCAGGCATACAGGCTTGCATACTGGCGTGTTTCTACAGACATCATTAACTACAGAAGATTCTTTGACATCAATGATCTTATATGCCTGAAAACCGAAAATCCACTGGTGTTCACAAATATACATGCGTTAGTTTTTGACCTGATAGAACAGGAAAAAATAGACGGTTTAAGAATAGACCATCCGGACGGTCTTCTTGACCCTGCGGAATACTTCAGAAACCTTCAGGTTGAAGCAGGTAAAAGGCTTGGTGTTAAATTTGATGCTTCAGAAGAAGATGTTCTCGGCTCTGAAAAATTGCCGATTTATGTTGCAGCAGAAAAAATACTTGCGCCGTTTGAAAAACTTCCTGAAAACTGGGCTGTACAGGGTACTGTAGGATATGATTTCCTTAACCAGGTATGTAATTTGCTTGTGGACACAAGAAATTCACGGAAATTTTCCCGTATATACCAGCGGTTTATAGGTAAAGTTCAGAATTTCAACGAACTGGTTATAGAATGCAAGAAACTTATTATGAAAACTTCGCTAACAGGCGAATTAAGCACGCTTTCAAACTATCTTAACCGGATTTCCGAGAAGTATTACAGCACAAGAGATTATACCCTAAATAGTCTCAGAGAGGCTCTTTCCGAGATTATAGCATGTTTCCCTGTTTACAGAACATATATTAACGGAAAGGATAGAAGCGATAAAGCTGTCCATTATATAAAATGGGCGATAGGTTTAGCGAAAAAGCGCACAATGCATACTGATCCCTCTATTTTTGATTTCATTGAAAAAATACTCTTAGCTGAACTGGAAGAAGATAAGGAATTACCAGAATATAGAGATACATTAACGTTTGCTATGAAATTTCAGCAATATACAGCTCCACTTATGGCAAAAGGGCTGGAAGATACAAGTTTTTACAGGTTTAACAAGTTAATAGCCCTTAATGAAGTTGGCGGAGAGCCTGCGCATTTTGGTATTTCAGTACATGATTTCCATAACAACAATATGAGAAGGTTTGAAAAAACACCGTATAGTCTTTTAACCACATCCACCCACGATACAAAACGCTCAGAAGATGTAAGGGCAAGGATATGTGTACTTTCAGAAATTCCTGAATTATGGATGGAAAAAGTAAACAAGTTTTCAAGACTTAATAAATCCAGAAAAGCAAAGATCGATAATATACTTATACCTGATAGAAACGATGAATACCTTTTCTACCAAACCCTTATTGGGTTGTGGCCATACGAAACACCCGAAGAAGAAGAAAAGGAAGAACTCATCAGCAGGCTGGAAAACTATATGATAAAAGCCCTGAGAGAAGGTAAAGTCCATACAAGCTGGGTTAATATTAATGAGCAGTATGAACAGGATACCTGTGAATTCATAAGAAAAACGCTTTCATCTCCTGAAAATCATCCGTTCTGGAAAGAGTTTCTGCCATTCCAGAAAAAAATTGCACAAGCCGGGTTCTTAAATTCACTGTTTCAGACTGTGTTAAAATTGACTTCTCCTGGAGTTCCGGATATTTACCAGGGAAGTGAACTTTATGAGTTTGCACTGGTGGATCCGGACAACAGAAGACCTATTGACTATAATCAATCCAGGCAAAAACTGGAAGAAATTAAACACCTGATTAATCCTGTAGAGCCGGAAAAAACTAAACTGCTAGAAGGTTTGTCACCGCTAAGTTCTGGTAAGATGAAGCTGTTCTTAACCGCAAATATATTAAACTTCAGGCAAAAATACCAGGATATATTCCGGAAAGGAAATTATATCCCTCTTGAGACCAAGGGCGCCAAAATGCGGAATATAGTGGCTTTTGCAAGGCAATATCAGGAGCATGTAGCTGTTGTAGTTGTTCCAAGATTTATTTATAACGAGTTAACAGAAAATAAAGAACTCCCCATAGGCCCAGAAATCTGGGAAGATACTACTATAGAACTGCCTGAAAATTTTGCAGGCAATGAAAATGAATGGGAAAATATTTTAACAATAGAAAAATTCAAAATCCCTGAAAACACGTTCCTTGCCGGTGATATCCTTAATAGATTACCGGTCGCTGTGCTTTATACAAAAATTAAAGGAGTTGAAAAAAGTTGATTTTTTAAACAAAAATTTAATAGGATAGTAAATCCAGTATTATAAAAATTTAATTTATGAGATTATTAACTAATCAGGAAAAATAAGGGTAATAAAATGCTTGATTATGAACAGGCTGGAGTAAGCATAAAAAAGGCTGATGCTTTAACGGAAATCATAAAAAAAGATGTAAAAAGTGATAATATAGGTATGTTTGCAGGGTTATACGAACATCCGGCTTTTCCGGAATATTATCTGGTCGCCTGTACCGACGGTGTGGGTACAAAAATTATCCCCCTGCTGACGAATAACAAAATAGAAACAGCTGCTATCGATCTTATAGCAATGAATCTAAACGATATGATATGCACAGGCGCACAACCGCTCTTTTTTCTAGATTATTTTGCAACCCATTCACTGGATGTAGAAGTTACATCAAGGTTTTTAAAAGCTTTAAAAAATGAGCTGGCTAAATATAACTGCACTCTACTTGGTGGAGAAACCGCTGAATTAGGTGATCTGGTAACAGAAGGCCATTTTGATGTGGGCGGTTTTGCTGTCGGTCTGGTTAAAAAGGATAGAATTCTTTCACGGGACAATGTAGAGAAAAATGATATTATAATAGGGCTGAAATCAAGCGGTCCTCATTCAAACGGATATACGCTTATAAGAAAACTTCACGAAAAAGGAATGCTGTCAGATGATGAGTTGGTCCAAACACTAGAGCCAACATATATTTATGTTAATGAAATCCTTGAATTGTGCAACAAAGGTTTAATAAAGGCTTGCGCTAATATTACAGGCGGTGGTATAGTTGATAATTTAAAAAGAGCAATACCTGATGGACTATATCCAGTGGTTTGTAGAGAAAAAATTCCTGAACAGTTGATTTTTGACAGGCTAAAAGTTCTTGTAGGAGAAGAAGAAGCTTATAAAACATTTAATATGGGGGTAGGGATGTGTATAATTGCTTCTGAGGATAAAGTTAGTATGGTAATGGAAGTCTGTAACTCTTATGGCCCTTTTATTTTAGGGCAAATCAATAAAAAGTAAACAATACTAAGGAACAAATAAAAAGTTTTTACGCCTAAAAATTTTCAAAAAATCTATATTTAACAAGTGCGCAGGCGTAGCCTGCGCCACCTATAGGGTGGTTGTGGGTGGGGATTAT
>Ga0081527_100461_pt1 | contig 20062 bp, 15 predicted proteins | sample HotLakmasection5_FD_70992 | JGI IMG/M metagenome (GOLD analysis project Ga0081527, IMG submission 70992) | Hypersaline microbial mat communities from Hot Lake, Washington, USA - Section #5 (SPADES assembly) (version 2) | ecosystem: Environmental > Aquatic > Non-marine Saline and Alkaline >... | reverse complement strand
CTGTCTGATCGGTTTTGCCGTCAGCGTTAAGATCAAAGTTGACTCCGTCCTTATGGTTTGTCAATTCAATACCATCGCCTTTAAGGTCAAGGATTAACGGGGTATTTTTTCTTACCAGTGTGGAAGCCACGTCATAGGTTATTCCGTTATAGTTAACCTGTCCGCCAAGAGCTTCCTGATAAGCTTTACCGTCTTTTCTCTTATCAAGGTCATCATAATCAACTGATGTTACGCCTAAATCATCGGTTACTACAAATGCGCTGTTTTCTTTTTCTGTTACTTCGTAACGCTCTTTAAGCCATTCTTCTGAATGTTTTTCATGGTTTGAAATACCGGATAGAAAAGCGTCTTTCTCCCCGTTCACCAACTGGTGAGAGGCAAATGTCCCGATAACTTTTCCGGATTCTGTGATCATATATCCTTTTCCGTTTTCAAATTTACGTTTTTTATCTTCTTCTGACATCTTGCTTAACAGATCCTGAAGCATTTTATCATTTCTGTCGTCTTTACTGTGCCACTTGGCTTCTTTGGTTCCATCGTTGGAAAAATCGCCTATTGTATCGCCAAGATTGTAATTTTCCTGTTTATAGCTGCCAACCAGGAATACTTTTTCCTTGGATTTAATTTCAACTTCAGTCTGGTTATAATTAGACGGGAATCCAAAGAAATTATTCCATATATTGGTAGCTTTAAGACCGTTATTATTGCCGTTGTAAGTTACATTCTGGTTAATAGCAGGTTTGGATTGTTTTCCAAATACCTGATTCCAGTAATTTGCTGTATTGGCATCCGGTGAATTACTTATATTCTGTCTACCGATATTATTCCATAAATTAGTAGAGTTTATACCTTGTCCATTGCCGTTGTAATTCACATTCTGGCTAATTCCGGGTTGCACGTTATTCTGGAGTAAACCTGAATTCTGGAACAGGCTGCTTAATAAACCCATCATAAATGAATTTAAAAAGTTGTTAAAATAATTATTCTGACTGTAGTTTCCATAGTAGTTATAATTCTGCTGGTTATAAACAGAATTATTCCACATGTTTACATTGTTAAATCCGATCATCTCGTCTCCTCCTCGATATAATCTCCATAGATATTATAGTTTTCCAGTATAAGACCCATGTATAAAAAAACAATATTTAAAGGATATATTCACTAAATATTATTTTTTTTACAATTGTTAATATTTTGATAAAAACCTTTTAAAAAACAGTACTATGGTAATCAGGGTACTGTTTTTATTTAAAATAAAATTATTTTTTACTGACTATATTCGTAATAAGTCAATAAAATTAAATATTATCGAAAAAATTACTAAGCTAGGAGCTTGTTAATTTTGTTCTGCTCAGGCGGGCCGATTTGTTCCAGTAAAATTTCTATTACAGCCGGCATCTGGCATACAAAAGAATAATTTCCGCTGGCAACAGAGCATTCTGTGCAGTTACATTTTGTTAAATAGCATCTTATCGCCTGATCTGTCCAATTTTTTGTGATGGAATTGGATATTTCATTCTTATCTTTTCGATTAATGTATTTAATTTTTTGTTCGGAGTCTTTGTTTTTAATTTTCATTTGTTTTTTCCTTATTTTCCAAAGACGATCAGCTTCTTTTTTCAAAGGATTAGCCCTGTTAATCAGACATAGTTAATCTGTTTTGCTGGTTTTAACATAATGTTAATTCAGTTTACAAAATGTGTGATCATTTATTTGTTGTATTAATAAAAATCTTTTGAAAATTTATTTTATTTTTAAAAAAACTGTTCACTATATGTTACCTGTAAGAAGAAATAATTGTAGTTACAAAATTTTCCGAGTTGCTTATAGCTGGTTAAAATTTTAAAATTGAAATACAATTGAATCAAAATCTGAGTAAAGAGTGGAAGTTTAAAAAATGATAATACCAAGCATAGACATAATGAACGGAAAGGCTGTTCAGTTAAAACAGGGTAGGGAAAAGGTACTTGAAAGAGAAGATGTATATGATCTTGCTCAGTATTTCGGCAGGTTCGGGGAAATTGCGGTTATTGACCTTGATGCTGCCATGGGCAGGGGTAATAATAATGAACTTATTAAGGAACTCTGCAAAATTGCAAACTGTCGAGTAGGTGGTGGAATAAGAACAAAAGAGCGGGCAGAAGAAGTCATTGCTGCGGGCGCTAAAAAGATTATTATAGGGACTGCTGCCTCAAAGGAATTTTTAGCTGATTTACCCAAAGACAAGGTTTTAGTTGCAATAGACTCAAAAGGCGGTAAAGTAGTTACCCAGGGCTGGCAGCATGAATCGGAAAACACTCCTGAACAGCTTGTAAGAGAGCTGGATGACCTTTGCTCAGGCTACCTTTATACAATAGTTGAAAAAGAAGGTTTGATGGGTGGTTGTGATCTGGATGCGATTTTAAATATCCGGGCAATAACAAATAAAGAAATAGTGGCAGCAGGTGGAATAACTTCAATTGATGAAATAGTAAGAATTGATCAGGCCGGAGCCAGCTGTCAGCTCGGCATGGCCGTGTACACCGGAAGAATTAATCTTGAAGAAGCATATCTGGAATTGATAGATTTCGAAAAAAATAACGGACTTGTTCCTACAATAGTTCAGGACAGAAAGTCTAAACAGGTGTTGATGCTTGCATACAGCAATAAGGAATCGGTAAGGATTTCTCTGGAAACCGGGAAGGGGACTTATTTTTCCAGATCAAGACAAAGCCTCTGGACAAAAGGTGAAACTTCCGGCAATACCCAAACTTTAGTCAGAGCACACTATGACTGCGACAGGGATACATTACTTTATATTGTCGATCAAAAAGGAGTAGCATGTCATACAGGGGAATACTCCTGTTTTGAAGAAAAAGAATTTAATTTTGAAGACCTTTATGACGTGCTTCAGGACAGGCTGGTAAAACTCCCTGAAGAATCTTATACAACCAGGCTGTTTAAGGATGAGGACCTGTTAAAAAGAAAAATTAATGAAGAAGCATTTGAGGTTATTCAGGCTAAAAATAAAGCTGAACTTATATGGGAAGTTTCTGACCTGGCGTATTTTGTCATGACTCTTATGATAAGACACGGAATCACAATAGACGACGTGAAAAATCACCTTGGTTCAAGAAGAAAATAGAAATTCAATTTTTAAATTTCTAGCCTAAATTTAATCAAATCTTAAGAAATACCTATTGAAAAGGATTGCCGAATTTTCTTATACTATTAGTTAGTTGAAATTCATTGCGTTTGAATTTTAATTATTGAATTGCTAATAACTTAAATAAAGGAAAGAGAGTGAGGTGACACTCATGGCAGTAGATAGAGCAGGTGGATTTAACCTTTCTAATAAAGATTTCGGAAAAACGACCGTAAAAATGAAGAAGGAAAGACAGAATAATAGAACCAATTTTATTCCCGGGACAATTGCGGGTCTGGCAGCCGGAGGCGCAACCCATGCAACATTAAGCAGGGTTGCAAAGAATGCTGATGGAGTTGCTGCCCGTCAGGGATTTGTTTCCAGAACGATTGGAAGTCTGGCCAAGGGAGCAGAAAGAACTTTTAATCCTGACAGGCTCATTAATGTTGCAAAAAGCAGGGGCGGAAGGCTTAAAACTTCGGTAGCTGTTGGCCTTGGTACAATAGCAGGCGCAACAGGAATTTATGAGGCCGTCAGAGGTATATTTTCCGGGATCGCAGGAGCCCTGGATAGAGTCGGCGGGCAAAAACAACCTGAAGAAAATATATACGCAAGATAAAAAGCAAAAACTCATTTCCTTGAGGAAATGAGTTTTTCTTTTGGTATTATATAAACCATAAAGTTATACAGGTGTAAAAATGAAAGTTATTAAATACTGCGATTTATGCGAGGAGTTTTATAAATATCAGGAGTTTGAAGGAATTGAATCAGTTTCTGAAATCATAAGATATGTAAAAACGCATGGTGATGATGCTGTAAGAAAATACAGCAGGCAATTTGGGGATGGAGAGATCCAAAATCTTGAATTATCATCTGAGGAAATAGAAGAAGCCTGCGCAAAAATCCCTGAAGATATTAAAAACTGCATAGAATATGCGGTAAAAAACGTACAAAAATTCGCTCAAACCCAACTTTCTGCCTTAAAAGAAACAGAAATACAAATTAACGGCACGACCCTTGGACACAAAATTATACCACTGGAGAGAATAGGTGCATACGTTCCCGGCGGGAATTACCCCCTGCCTTCATCTGCAATTATGGGAGTGGTTCCTGCAAAAGTCGCAGGAGTGAAGGAAGTAATGGTTTGCAGCCCAAAAATCCAACCGGTAACAATAGCTGCCTGCAAAATTGCAGGAGCGGACAGGATTTTTAGAATTGGCGGAGTACAGGCTGTTGCGGCTATGGCTTACGGTACAGAATCAGTGCCTGATGTTAATAAAATAGTCGGCCCGGGCAATAAGTACGTAACTACCGCAAAAAAAGAAATATATGGTATTTGCGGAATTGATTTCCTTGCCGGTCCCAGTGAAGTGATGATTATTGCTGATGAAACAGCTGACCCTGATTTTATTGCAGCGGATATGCTTGCACAAGTTGAGCATGATGTTGATGCAAGAGCGTATCTGGTCACAACTTCCGAAGAATTAGCGCAGCAAGTTGTTCTAAAAACTGAGGAATTTCTTAAAAATCTTGAAACCGCTGATATTGCGGCAAAATCTATCAGGGAAAGTTACGTGATACTTGTGGATAATATTGATCAGGCAGTGGAAATTTCTGACAAAAAAGCGCCTGAACATCTGGAAATATGTTATAGAAACGCCCGGCAAGACATAGACAGATACAATAACTATGGATCGCTTTTTATAGGCAATTATTCCGCAGAAGTATTCGGAGATTACTGCAGCGGAACTAATCATACCTTACCCACCAACGGAGTGGCAAAGTACTCCGGCGGGTTAAGCGTATTTGATTTTGTAAAAATCCAGACATACCAGGAAATTTCTGAATCCGCAGCCAGGGGGGATTTATCCAAAATAGCATCGAAATTCGCTTCTGTCGAGGGTTTGTTTGCCCATAAACTTTCCGCTGACCTGAGATCAGGTAAAAATTAAAATTTATCCCTTAAGTTCATAACCGGTTCTTCAAAAAATTTATACAAAGCCGCTGAAATACCGTAAACTACTGCCAGTATAACCAGGTTGTAAAGCGCAAGGTTTAACAGGTTGCCGCTTTTTATGTCCAGCAACAGGGTTAAATCTGTAACTAACGTAAAAATATGTGTTGACAGGAAAATTAAAACCACATTGTGTATCAGGTACATAGAATAAGATATTTTGCTGGTAAACTCAAAAAAAGCAATATTTTTAATCTTTAAGTTTTCCAGAAAAGCGATCAGATTTGCCCACACTACAGCCAGATATGTATAGGAAAACGCTTTTGAAAACAGATCATCATTCCAGTATTTTTCCTGCGTATACTGAGGGTTTGAAAGGTAAAAAATTAAAAATCCAAGCATTGTCAGTGAAATAAACAGGCTTCTTTTTGTGGTTAGTTTCATATAAATATGTCTGTGTTCAGAATAGATATAAGCCAGTAAAAACCCGACCAGCAGTCCTTCAAGCCTGAACAAGGTAAAATAGTGCACAAAACCTGTGGAATAGTCTAAAAATATGATTCCTGCTGTTTTAATTAATATCAATGCAAGTATTGAAAAAATTACAAAGTATAAAAATCTTGTCCTGGCTTTTTTAATGTCTTTATTAAGAAACACAAACAAAAGGATTATTAACGGAAAAAACAGATAAAAGAATTCTTCAATACATAAGCTCCAGCTTTCTCCCATGAAATGGTATTTGCCCATATATGAAAGTGATTCGTCCCAAAACATAGTTATGTAGTGTGTAAAGGAAAGATGAGGGAGAAATTTTTTCAGGTCTAGCCAATAATTCAGGTCCATAGTTACAACAAGAAAAAGAACGATATTAATAAATAACATAAGATAATATAAAGGAAGCGTTCGGAACCATCTTCTTTTATAAAAATTCATCAGCATACCCCGGCTGTTTTGCAGGACCCGATTATTTTCCGTGAAAAATGTCTTAATCAAAATCCTGCCTATTAAAAACCCGCTGAGCACAAAAAATATATCTACTCCAAACCAACCCATAAGCATATGGGTTGGTGGAATATTAAAATTTAACAAATGAAGATTGTACAGTATTAAATGATGGACCAAAACAGCTAAAATTGCTATGCTTCTTGCTATATCAAGACCTGAATTTCTTTTCATTAAATTAATCCAATTAAATTTTTATTTAGATATGGCTTTCTTCTTCTATTATACCGTCAAGGCCAGAGCCATCATCTATTATATCTGCTGTTTTTTCAGTTAAAGGCAATTTAAAGCCAAAGGTACTGCCTTCTCCAAGTTTACTTTCTACAAAAACTTCTCCGCCATGGTGCTTTTCAATGGTTATTTTCAGGAGGTGCAGTCCCAGTCCGGTTCCTTTTACAGAATGAACCTTGTTTTCCACCCGGTAAAACCTCTCAAAAATTTTATCAAGATGTTCCTGCGGAATTCCCATACCATTATCTTCTACTGTAATTTGAAGATACTCCCCGGTCCTGTCAATTTCCGCCCTGATCTTGACCCGACCATCGGTATGGGAATATTTTATGGAATTTGATATAAGGTTTTTTACAGCCCTTTCAATACTTTCAGGATTTATCATGATTTTTGGCAGTTCAGGTTCTGTGATTACCGAAAAAGTAATATTCTTTTCCTCTGCAAGCACTTTCATCGAGTTAACTGCAATTTCCAGAATCGGCTGGATATCGCATAAAGTTTTTTCCAGCTTGATATTGGGTGATTCCAGGCGGGAAAAGTCAAGAATATCATTTACCATTTTGTTTAACCGGGCAGATTCCTGATCAAGCACGGAAATAAATTCTCTTTTGGTTTTGTCATCAAACTCGTCTTCGTAATTATAAAGAGTATCAATATAGCTTCTTATAACAGTTACAGGAGTTCTTAATTCGTGACTTACATTTGAGATAAAAGAATTTTTCATTCTGTCTATCTCTGCTTCTTTTGTTATATCGTGCAGTACAATTACATATCCAAGGTATTCATTATACATGGTGAATAATGGGGAAATTATGGTCTTGAGTATTTTCTGGTCAATCCGGATCAGGCATTCAAGATTCTGAGTGTCTCCTTCGTAAGGTGTGTCCTTAAATTCTTTTACCTTTGAGGTAAAGCATAATTCACCATTGGAGTCATAAAAATCTGTTATTTTGGAGGAAATAAGTTCTTTGCCTGTTGTTCCAAGCATACCCAGGGCTGCATTGTTAGCCAGCACAATAGTATCTGTTCTTTCACAAACTATAACTCCGTTTGCTATACTCATTAAAACAGCTTCAAGTTTGTTTCTTTCGTATGTAAGCTGGTCAATATTCTTTTCCTCGTACTGTCTGAGTTTGACTGACATATTGTTAAAGGATTCAAACAGCCGTTTGATATCACCCCACAGGTCTCTGGATTTTATTTTATAACCGAATTCTCCGGAGGATATTCTTTTCACTCCTTCGGAAAGAAGCTTGATCTGTCTGGTGATAAGCATTGTATTTATAAATACAGCAGCAATAGACAACAGCCATGCAATGGTAAAAACTACAATCATAAGGTTTCGGGTGGCTTTACCTACAATTTCCATTGTATGACCGGTCAATCCCAGCTGCATTGAACCTATGATTTTTTGTTCTTCCTCTGTTTCAGTAATAAGAGGCTGGCTTACCTTTATGTCAGGTTTATATTCATCTTCAAAAGCCGGATCCTCCAGGCTGCCTGAATACAGGATTTTTCCTGTATTATCCATAAAAACTACAGAGGAAATATCTTCACTGTTTCTTATTAGATTTTCAGAATATTTTTTTAGTTCTCTGCGGTCCTGTTCATTTTCATAATTATCAATAAATTCCGCTGCTTCCAGCGCAAAGGTTTTGGCAAGCATTGTTCCGAAATTGCGGTAGCTTTCAAGAATTGTTTTCTGGGTATTGCTGATAACAAACCATGCTGTAGCTACGATAAGTACAGAACTGATTATGGAGCCGAAAATAATAAGCTTGTTTTGTGAATTTAAACTTAAAAAATCATTATTCTCACTGCTTTTATCTATATATTTCAACAGATTACTCATTTTTTATGCTTACTTCCTTTATATAATAAAAAACAAAACCGCATTATTGCAGGTTTTCCAGAATAGCGTTACTGACAGCTTTTAAAGTGGCAAAAACTCCCCTTCCTTCAATTGCTATTGCTTCATAACTCGGAAATCCATACTGGTTAAGGTCATTTTCCAATTGTTCAAAACTTAAACAAGTGGGCAGATCTCTTTTATTATATTGTAATACCACCGGTACATTTTCCGAAGAAAGGTTATATTCCTTAAAATTTTCGATCATGTTGTTAAAACTTTTGATATTTTCCTCCTGTTTTTCAGGTGCTGAGTCCGCAACAAAGATTACACCGTCAACTCCGTTTAAAATAATCTTTCTTGCAGCATTATATTGCATTTGCCCGGGAGTTGTATACAGGCTGAATGTCGTATTAAAGCCCTTTACATCTCCAAGGTTAACAGAAAGGAAATCAAAGAAAAGGGTTCTCTCGTTTAATCCTTCAAGGCAAGTCATATCAGACCTGATTGCAGAATCAAGCGTATTGTGAATGTATGTTAAGTTACTTGTTTTACCGCTTTCTCCAGTCCCGTAGTAAACGATTTTACAGGTTAACTTGCGGTCAGCATAATTTACCAGAACCACTATATATCAACTCTTTTTTCAGAAATTACTTGTTACTATTAATTATCCACAAAATTTAGCCTTTGTACAAGGTATTAAGCCTAATTATATATCTGGCCCTCTTAACAAGCATTTAAGCCGGTTAATTACATCTAATGCCAAAATCAGCAAGAAAAGTAAAATATTTTAACCTTAACCTTAAACATAATAATTATTATTGCATTTTAAGCATAAAAGGCAAAATCTTTCTTTAGTGTAAATATTGAGACCACACGAATTTAGGAAATTAGTTTTTTTTGTTATGCATTAGTCTTGAGTTTTAAAAAATTTTAAACCTCCGGGTTAATATAAAATTGATTTTAAGGTTAATGAGTTATTTGATTTTATATGGAATACTTAAGTTATAAATAATAGACGTGGCAACCAGACTCAGGGAAATAAAACAAATTAGTTAGAAGTAAATTCTAACTTTATAGGGGGAGAAAAATCTCTGAACAAGGGAGAGTACATTATTACAAACTGTGGGGGTATAAACGCAGTTTGTTTTTTATTTTTAAAACAAAATTGTTCTTTTATACAAAGGATTTTAGTGGATTATCGAGATGTTAAAATCAAAAATTAGGGTAAATTATGGATTGCTTTGTTTTTCATTATCATTAAAATAGTAATAGAAGTATAGAATTTTATAGAGAAATAAAAATTTTTTAAAGTTATACCGATTTCAATAAGTAATCTTAAAATGAAAGAAATTAACATAAATCGGTATGTGTGAGCAGAGAGCGACGTTTTCTTAAAGTCGGGCTTTGCTCGGCTAAAGAGGAAGCATAGTCTCATTCATGCTCGATTTTAAGAAAACTAACTCATTTAGGTATAGAAAAATGAAAAAATTCATTATTACATTTGTATTATTTATTTCTTTTACGTCCTCTGTTTTTGCTGAAGAACAAAAAGAACTTATAGCAGAGGGTATTAAATCTTATAAAAATGGGAATTACCTGGGAACAATCCAGACAATGGAAGAAGTTGTCAAAGAAAATCCGGGCAGCATTCTTGCGTATTATTATATGGCGATTTCTTATGTACAGGTAGGAAAAGCAGACAAGGCCAGAAATGCGTATGAGAAAGTAATATTTCTTAACCCTAATTCTCAGCTTGCATCTTATGCGGAACTGGGAATAGAAAGGCTTGATCCAGAGATGCATAGGGCAGTTGAAAATTCAGAGAAAGATTTTTTGCAAAATTTTCAAAATGATTTTTATGCAAAAGATGTAGAGGAAGATATTAAACAAAGAAAGCTTAAATATATAATAGACAAGATAAACAACCATCAGCAGCTAGCCCCTGATGATTACAACAATTTTAAAGATTTTACTCCGGACAAATCTTCAAAACCTACACCGGAAGAAATAGCTCAGGCATATAAAGTTCTTGCAAAAGCAGGCCTTAACCCCCAGTCAAATTATGGGGTTAATCCTGAAATGATGAAGAACAGCATGATGTTGGGTTCTATAGGAGGAATGCCGTCCGGGGGAAATAATGCAATGAACATGATGCCTTTAATTATGATGATGCAGAATCAGCAGGGCCAGAATAATATAGACCCTGATTTTATGCAGTCGATGATTTCAAATATGATGATGCCTGATATGATGAGTTTATATGGGGATAACAAAAATTACTAAGGACTAAAAATATAAAATATCGGGGCATCGTATGAAAAAGAAAATTTTGATAACGGGAAGTTCAAGGGGTATAGGGTTTTCAATAGCAAAAAAACTTTCTGAATTTGGTCATCAGGTGGTTATTTCCGGAAGAAACCCGGAAAAGCTTGTTGAGTCTGCAAAAAAAATAAATGCCAGTGGTTTTATTGCAGGGGACTTGCTGGAAAACGATTTTTCCTCCAGAATTTATAAATCAGCAGTTGATATTCTGGAAAATATTGATGTTTTGATTAACAATGCGGGTTTATATGTATGGTCAAATATTGAAGAGACCCCTTCTGAATCGATACAAAAGTTATTAAAACTTAATCTTCAAGTTCCATATGAATTATGCAAGCTTGTAGTCCCGGAAATGAAGACACGCAGGTGGGGGCGGATTATAAATATAGGTTCAATCAGTGGAGCTGTAGGCGAGGCTAATGCTTCTTTGTATTCAGCCAGTAAAGCGGGACTTATAGGTATGAGCAAGTCGCTTGCCCTTGAACTTGCTGAATACGGGATTACAGTAAATGTAATCAACCCCGGCTGGGTGAAAACCGATCTTGTTGAAGATGTTTTTAACCAGGAACAGCTAAATGAAGAGGAACAGCTGGAAACAATCCCTCAGAGACGCTGGATTGACCCGGAAGAAATTGCTGAACTTGTCAGATACCTTATTTCTGATCCGGCCTATGGAATTACAGGCCAGTCTGTTAATCTTTGCTGCGGTCTTAGCCTGGGATAATTATTACAAATTTGTCAAAAATTTACTTATAATGTTTAAAAAAGTTAAATAATTGGAATAATAAATAAGGGTAATTGTTAAATTTAACTTTAAAATTTTAAATAATATCTTTAAAGGATTATAATTAGGATATTGTGATTTATTATAGGAAAAGAGTCGTACAAGGAGAGTATGAAATATGTCCATTCAGTTTAGCGGTTTAGGGTCAGGTCTGCCGGTTCAGGAATGGGTCAGCGCCATGATTCAGGCTGAAAGTACCAGACTGACAAGATATGAAGAAGAGAAAACAAGCACACAAAATTCCAGGACAGCTTTAAATTCAGTTGAAGCAAAGTTTTCTTCATTAAGATCCGCTCTGGAAAAGATCACAGATGCAAATCTAGCTTCTACCCTCGATCTTTTTGAAAGAAAAACAGCCGCAAGTTCTGATGAAACCATAGCTACTGCTACTGCTTCCAATAAATCCGCTGTGCAAAAAATTGACCTGGAAGTTAAAAGTCTTGCAACTTCAACAACCGCTCAAAGTATATCTGAAATCGGACAGACAATAGACGGTAGTGAAACTTTTACAGACCTTTCTAACGGTGATGCGGAATCAGGTACTTTTAGTTTATATACCGATGGGGTAAAGCATGAAATTACTATTGAAGACACTGATACAGTAAATGATATTATTGCGGATATAAACACCATTTCCGGACTGGAAGCCAGTGTTGACTCCGGGAAATTTGTAATCAAAACAGACGATGCCGAGATAACCGAACTTAAATTGGGATCAAACGCAGATACGAGCAATTTCCTCAACGTTATGCACCTGTCTACAGCTGACGCAGAAGCAATTATTGATCCTACCTATGAAAAATCATACTCAAGCACATACAGCGTGAGTAAAGTAGATACTGACGCAACAATTGTAGATGGAAGCGCAAACCTGAACGGGACTTTTTCCGGTACATATACCTTTAAAATTGGCGGTTCAGAGTTTACAGTGGATTCAAATACTACAATACAGGATTTGATAAGCAAAATAAATAATGATGATGATGCGGGTGTTGTTGCAAGTTTTGACTATAACGAAAATAAATTTAAGCTGACAGCAACTGAAGCAGGTGAAACCGCAATAAACCTTGAAGATACCAGCGGAGATTTTCTTGAGCAGGTCGGTTTAATTACTGCCGGCGGAGATTCTCTTTCTTCGCAAACTCTCGGGTCAAATGCTGAAGTTTATCTTAACGGTTCAACAGAAGTACTGGAAGTAAATTCAAATACAATTACAAGTGATATAAGCGGTATCACCGGATTAACTATTAATCTTAAGGATGTAACCGAAACCGGTGAAACAATATCCATTAATGTCGAACAGGATACAGGCGCTTTAACCAGTGCTGTAGAGGATTTTGTAGGCAAATTCAATAAAATGGTAAACGAAATAGACAAGGAAACAAAAAGAAGCGAAGACCTGGCAGGTGAATATTCCCTTACTTCTTTAAGAAACAGCCTCAGAACAAACGCAACGGATATGGTAAGCGGGCTTAGTGAATACAATAGTTTCGGTATGATAGGAATATCAACCGGAGATGTAGGTACCAGTGTTGATGAAGAGACCAGTACTCTTGAATTTGACAAAGACGCTTTTCTGAAAGCTCTTCAGGATAACCCGAGTGAAGTAAAAGCCCTTCTGGTAGGAGATAAGGAGCAGGGAATTACCGGTGTGCTTCAGCAACTGGAATCTAAAGTGGAAAATGCCATTGATTCGACAAACGGTTATTTTGCCGCAAGGGAAGATTCCATGGACGCTACAATTTCCAGCCTTGATGATGCAATTTTAAGGGAAGAGGAAAGGCTGGAGAATAGAAGAGAATTTCTCCAGAATAAATTTAACCAGATGGACCAATACATAAGCCAGATGCAGCAGCAGCAGTCAGCTCTGGCAATGTTGTAGAAACAGCTTTATAAGTTTAAAGCTGTTTTGTTTAATTCCATTTCTCCGATTAATGACCAGATGGAAGTATCTTTTATGTGGACATTGACAAGTGTCCCGACTAAATCCTCGCTTCCCGGGAAATGGGCGATTTTATTGCTTTTTGTACGCCCGGTTAATATGGTTTGTTCGTTTTCTTCCTTAAACCCTTCCACTAAAATCTCAACGATTTTGCCTGTGTATTTTTCCTGTGATTTTTTAACAGTTTCCCTGAGTTTTTTGTTGAGGATATTAAGCCGTCTTTTCCTTTCATCATAAGGGACCTGGTCTTTCCATACAGCTGCCGGGGTTTGTTTTCTTGGTGAATACGCCGCTGTGTTGCAGTGGTCAAAGATAACTTCGTCGAGCATGGACAAAGTATCATTAAACTGTTTTTCGGTTTCCCCGGGGAAACCCGCTATAAAATCAGATGTCAAACCCACATCAGGCATTTCTTTCTGGATTTTTTTTATGAGTTCAAGATATTCTTCTCTGGAATAAGGTCTTCTCATTCTTTTCAGGACTTCTGTATTGCCTGACTGCATTGGTATATGGAAATACTCACAAACTTTATCCAGATCTCTTACTGTATAAATTAATTCATCGGTAATATCTGCCGGATGAGAGGTTACAAACCGGATTCTTAAAATTCCTTCCAGTTTATTTAGTTCTTTAAGCAGATTTGCAAGGTTTATTTCCGGATCATCAATGTCATTTCCGTATGAATCAACTGTCTGGCCCAGCAGGACTATTTCCTTATAACCCTCTGAAGCAATCTGTTTTGCTTCTTTTATAATATCATCAGGCATCCTGCTCCTTTGTCTTCCCCGTGTATATGGGACAACGCAGTATGTGCAGAAATAATCGCACCCTTCAATTATGGGAAGCCATGCTGAAATTCCTTTTTTTCGGTTTGGGTTAGTATTATCCTCGATTTCCACCGGGGTTTTGGAGATAGAACAGACTCTTTCGCCGTTTTCAATCCTTTCAAGAAGAAAAGGGAGTTCGCATATATTATGTGTGCCGAAAATCAGGTCAACGTGCGGAGCCCTGTGGAAAATTTTTTCTTTTGTCTGCTGCGCAACACACCCGCACATCGCAATTTTTACATCAGGATTCTTTTTCCTGAACTTTTTCCATATCCCTAAATAGCTATATGCCTTGTTTTCTGACATTGCCCGAATGCCGCATGTGTTCATAATTAATAATGATGATTCTTCCGGGGCATGCCTTTCTTCATAGCCGAGATTAGAGAGGATTCCTGAAATTTTTTCAGAATCCGCCTTATTCATCTGGCACCCGAGGGTTTCTATATAAAATGTTTTTTTACTCATAACCCGTATGATAAATTGCCCTACCAGCTAATATATTACTATAAAAAACTTATGCTTGTTTGTCGGTTAAGGGTTATTGCTTCTTTGACAGGGAGATAATGAGATTTTTATTCCTGGTATCATTGTCCTTCAGGTCTAAGTGGGCGTATAAATGTCTATAGGTGAAAAGGCCTGAACCAGTCCGGGTTTTAACGTGGATATTAATACTAAACTATACAAAAAATACAAAAAATTTTCCGCATGAAGTAAATATAATTACTAATTTATACTATTTTTACTTGCTTAAAATTCAAAAAAACGTTAATATAATTAAGTTACAGTTATTCGGAGGTTCACATGAATAAAGAAGAATTAGTCAAAGAGATTTCAAAGAAGACAAAATTACCACAGAAAAACGTTTCTGAGATTCTCAACACAACAATCGAAACTATCGAGAAAAACGTATCAAAAGGTAAAAGAGTTACTCTCGTTGGCTTTGGCACTTTTGAATCAAGAAAAAGAGCTGCCAGAACTGGTAGAAACCCACAAACAGGTAAAGAAATTAAAATTCCTGCTAAAAAAGTACCTGCATTCTCTGCCGGTAAAAAATTCAAAGAAATGGTTCAAAAGTAAATTCTTTAGACCTATAACGCAAATAGCTTGATCTGATATCAGATCAAGCTATTTGTTTATGTTGGTTATAGAAGTTAGGGTGGGGATTATTTTTTTGCGCTTTCAAAAAGTGCTTTGTTTTCATCATAAGGTTTCAGAGCTTTATTAAAGATGTCTTCCATAACTTCTCTTTCGGGTTCAACAGGTGAACACTGCAGGAGGTTATCAAGACCCGGTGTCTCTTCAGCAAGGCTTACCAGCTTGTTGATAACATCTTTTCTGCCTACGTTTTCTACCGGCTTGTTTTCCATTTTTGCTACGGACTCTTTGAGCTCGTTTTCATAAATATCAGCTTTATTGGTTGCGCCCATCTGGAAGATCCATTTTTCTGTGGCAACACCGGCTTTTCTTGCATCTTCTGCGCTGCCGTCGCCTTTAATATCAGCTCCTACGCTTTCAAAGACAGGTTTCATAATTTTTGCGCCGACTTTTGCCGCGTCTTTGTCTTTGAATGTATGTTCAACTACGGCAGGTAAGAGAATTGCAAGACCTTCACCGTGCGGCAAGTCTTCCTTAAGTCCGCTTAACGGGTGCTCAAGAGCGTGTCCTAAGTGCAGGAATCCTTTATCATCGAATGACATACCTGCAAGCATTGAACCGTAAAGGACATTATGTCTTGCTTCTGATTTTTCATTACCCTTGTCAACAAACCCTTTTTCGTTGAATCCTTTGTTAATTTCAGGTAAGTTCTTTGCTACCAGGCCGATTGCTGTTTCAGCGAACGGAACTGTATAGATAGGAACATTCGGAGTATGCTTTCCTGGGTCTTTTTCATCAACAGTCTGTACTGTACCGATTGTAGTTGCTGCTTCAAAAGCGTGTGCTACAGAGTCGATAGCCGGATAGATTGTTCCTTTTTTAGGAATGTTGAGCATTAAGTCCGGATCGTCAACTGAGAATTCAGGTCTTAACATTCTGCTGAATATAGCAGGTTTATGGCCTGTTCCCGGGATTGTACCTACAGCGAACTGAGTGAATTCTGAACCTGTACCGGCTGTTGTATTTACAGCAACTATAGGAGCAGCTCCTTTGTTCGGGTCAACCTTTCGTGAATACAGGTCAAGAGCAGTTTTGCCCGGGGCTTTCATTAAGACCGCAACACTCTTGGCTGTGTCGATCGGGCTTCCGCCGCCTACAGCGATTACTGCCTGTGCGCCGAAGTCTTTTGCAGCTTCTGTTGCATCATCTATGTTTTTGGTTGTCGGGTTAGGCACAACACCGTCAAATACCTTGACTTTCATTCCGGCTTTTTCAAGCTGAGGAACGATAATATCCTTCATTACAGGTTTTCCGTCTTTCTGGAATTTGTCGCTGTTCAGGAATCCGTCTGTTACAACGAGTACCCTGCGGATATCTTTTTCTTCCTTGAGTTTTTGTGCAATTTCACCAAGTTTATTTACAGCGCCCGGACCGAAATAGTCGGTTGTTTTGTTATAAACTAATCTCTTGCCGCCTTTTGCTTCTTCGTAAGACGGTACTTTAAGCAAGTCATCAAGGACTATCGGCTTGGATTTATCCACAATATTTTTGTAGTTTACAAGGTTTTCAGGGGTTACGTTGGTAATTTTGCCGATTATATTGTTCTTTGCTTTTGGTCCGCAACTGAGAGTTAATGTAACTGGCATTTCAGAAGTCAGCCCGACCGCTGCCATTGCTGCACCCTGATTTATCGCCAACCTGCTTGCCTCAGCTTTTTTGACAAATTCATTTTTATGATCATCGTCAGTAGAAACAAGGATTGCAGTGTGGCCTTTACCTGCGTTGTCAAGCTGTTTTGAAAGTCTGTCCATTCCTTCCGAGAAGTTATTAACTTTCATGATAGCCATGGTCGGGGATAATTTTTCCCAGGACATTGCTTCTTTAGCGCCTGACTCATCAACTTCAGCTATAAGTATTTCAGGTTTCCAGTCTTTTGGCAGTTTTACGCCTGTTTGTCTGGAGTATTCTTCTGCTGTTGGAATTTTAATTCCTGCGCCTTTAGCTATTTGTTCAGCGGATTGTCCGATTATATCAGGATTAGGCCCGTGTGAACGTTTTCCGGTCTTGCTCAGTTGGAAAATATGGTTCCTGAGTTTTTCAACATCTTCTTTATCTTCTAAAATTAATCCGCCGTTTTTAATAAATTCTTTTTTAGTTTTGTCATAGACTTTATCTTCAGCGAATACTATTTGTTCTCCGGTACATAACAGGCCGTTATCGAACTTTTTACTGATTGCAAGGTCTCTGACAGAACTTTCAAGGACTGTTTTGGTATCATCTTCGTTTAATTTCTTATCAGCGCTTGCATCTATGATAATCGGGGTGTTTCCTGCTCCAACTCCGAGTGATGGGTTACCGGATTTATTTGCAGCCATTACAAGCGGTCCGCCGCCTGTAGCCAGGACAAGGTTAATGCCTTTATTGCCCATAAGGTCCTGGGTTAACTGCATTCCAATTTTACCAATTTTTTTAGGATCATCTGCTTTAAGTTTATCAACGCTTTCACCTGACATACTATATACACTAATCAGGTTATCGAGTTTGTTTACTTCCTCGTCTCCTAGTCCTTTTTTCTTTGCGTAAAACTTGGCTGTTTCAACCGCTTTTTCCGCAACTTTATTCACTGCCTCGGTTGTACAATTCTTGGCGCTCGGGTGTGGTGATAATACAATACCGTTACCGGATTTAAGAGCCATAAGCGTTTTTATCATACCTGTTGAAGTCGGGTTGGTTACCGGTGTAACACCTGCGATTACTCCTACAGGCTCTGCAACCACTCCGATCCTGTCAGCATCGTTTTTTTCAATAAGTCCCTTGGTTTTCATATCTTTATATCTGATAACAGCGCCTGCTGTTGCGGCAATGTTTTTAAGTATTTTATCGCTTTCATTACCTTTTTTTGTTTCTTCTATAGCTGCTTTTGCTAATGGTTTGGCATATCTTGCCGCATAAAGTGCCGCTGATTCAAATACCCGGTCTATTTCCTGTTGGTTTAATTTGTCAAAGACTTTCTGGGCTTCTTTTGTTTTTGTGACCATTTCATCAAGCCTTGTTCTTTCAGCTTCAAGAACTTCAACTTCTACCGGACTTAAAGTTTTTCTCGCAACTTCTTCTACCGGCATGTCTAAAATAGTCTTTTGATAACCCAGATTTTTGTCTTGTTTTATTGTCATTAATTTTTCAGGTGTAAGCTGGGTTCTATGATGATGCCTTTTACTGGGAGTAGTTTCAATAATAGTCATCATATCCATGGCAGAATTTTTATTGCCTTTAAAGGCCATCATCGGCGCAAAATAAGATTGCAGGTTTTTACAGCCGGGTTGTTGTTTTGCTGAAAAATCCTGCGTTGCCAGGGGCGTTGAATTTTTCTGTTTGCTGTTGTCTCTCATAGAAACAGTTTTTAAATTTAAAAGATTTCTAATCTCCATAACACATACCTTCTTTCTTTTTAGATAAAACTATTTTTAAATTAATCTGTAATTTTTACTACACATTTTTTGCGTTGGGATATTTTTTCAAACCTTCTAAAAAAAAAAGTTAATATCCAAAAATTAGGAAATTTACATTAATTAATATTTGATTATGGAGAATTTCTGTAAACTCCTAAAAAGACTGGCTAAAAGCCGTATATACCCTTTTTAGAAATTCAATTTACAGTTTTATTACATATTCTTTTAATGGTTTATATTTCTTAATTTCCGCAAAGCGAACGGTAACCGGATAACAGGTTATTCATAAATCTATTAGATCAGGAAATCTATATATTTCTTTTTTTATATAGACAAACATCTGGATGATAAGTCATAATTTTTATTATGAAAATTAACGGGGCTAAAAATTTTGTAGTTATATACCTGGCTGTTATTCAGCTTTTATTTATTGTGGCCGGAACTTACAGCACAATATGCCCTCATCGGCTGGCTTCTAATTTCGAACTGACTTTAGGGCAGAAATGCCCCTGTTGTACGAGTCATTCCTGCTGTAGTATATTGTCGGGCAGGGAAAATTTTTCCTGCAAAGATTGTGACTGTATTAAAACACAGCATAACGACAAATTATCAGACATTGTGGTTAAGAAGAACACTCTGAATTTTGACCTGTTAGCCGAATTTATCACCAGCAGGTCTGAAAGGGTAAAATATACAAATAATAAACATTTAATTTCAATAAAACCGGGGTTTTATAAGAATAATAACCTTCAGAATTTACGTACAGTAATACTTTTGACCTGATAATTCTTGAGAAATACAGTTTAACTTTGTTATTAATGTTATTAAATTCAGGAATTATTCAGAAAGGATAAGTATTTATGAATAACAAGTTTTTGTACATTATTTCCTCATTTATTTTTGTGGTTATAGTAGGCTTAATCCTAAGTAGCAGCAGTATTGCAGCACCATGCAGTATTGACAGCGTTGATTGCGCCGAATGCGTAAAGCAGGAGTGCGATAAGACACATTGTGATTGCTGCGAATGCGAAGAATGCACCTGTGAAAATTGTGATTGCTGCAAGTGTTGTGATTGCGAAGAATGCGCATGTGAAGACTGCAATTGCTGTAACTGCTGCGGAAACTGTGCCTGCGATGGATGCGGTGATCATTGTGCAAATTGTGAGGATTGCCAGGAAAAAGGGTGTTCAGAGTGCGAAAAATGCGCTGAATGCTGTGATTCTGGTAAAACTGCAAAAGAATGTAAGCATTGTAAATAAATAACAGGAATCATGCAGTATTTTAAAATGATTGTTTGCCATATGATTTTAGGTTTTATTTCTTGAAGATATGCGCAGTATCTGAAATTTTTAAGACCGATAATATTTTTTATGTAAAAAAACAGCAAAAAATAAAAACTAATTTCAAAGCGTGCGAAGTACGTTAATAAAGTAACGTATACCGAAGGCGAGGGGGTTTCAGGGGGTTTAACCCCCTGTTG
>Ga0081527_100460_pt1 | contig 20068 bp, 15 predicted proteins | sample HotLakmasection5_FD_70992 | JGI IMG/M metagenome (GOLD analysis project Ga0081527, IMG submission 70992) | Hypersaline microbial mat communities from Hot Lake, Washington, USA - Section #5 (SPADES assembly) (version 2) | ecosystem: Environmental > Aquatic > Non-marine Saline and Alkaline >... | reverse complement strand
GGCGGCATCTCCAGCGCGGAGTCGTCGCTGGTGGCGGGCGGCATCTCCAGCGCAGAGTCGTCGCCGGTGGCGTCCGACTCGACTTCGGGCGCGTCCAGTGTGAACGGCACGTCAGCGGTCGGCGGCACAGTGGCGCGCGGCGGCACAGTGGAGACGACCGGCGGCTCACCGGCCAGATCGCCACCGCAGGCGGCCAGCGCCAGCAGCAGCAAAAGCAAGGCGGCCAGCAGCCGCCCGGTATAGATGACTCGACTGTTATCCATTAACGGTTATCCTCAACCCTCGGCGACCGCTGCCGTGCCAGCCTTCAGACGTTCGGCCACCGCTGCTTCGATGGCGGCGTCGATGGCGTCGTTGATGGCGGCGTCGTGGCTGGCAGCCGGCTGGACAAAACCGCGCCGGTGGTCGAATTCGTCAATTGCTTTCAGAATCTGCACGCCGCGCTCGGCCCACAGCTCGCGCTCCTGCTGGTATTCAGCGGCGGCCAGCTTGCCCACCTCAAAATCCTCGTCCAGGTCGCGGATGGTGTTCTTCACCTGGCGGTAGTAAACCCGAAGCCGCTGATACTGCTTGTCCGTCAGGCTTTGCTGGCGGCTGTGCCAGCGTCCATCCCGGAACAGCGGCAGCACAATCCACACCGCGCCCAGAGCCAGCAGCACCAGCGCCGCAACGATCCCTGCTAAACTCATATTCCACTCTCCTGACCGGCCAGCACGTCATCCAGCATGCGCGAAAGCCGCGCCTGGCTGATGGGCGCGTAGATAAACTGCGCGATATCCCCGTTCTGATCGATGATAAACGTCTCCGGGACGCCCCGGATGTTGTACAGGCCGCTGATGCGCGTGCCCAGGTCCGGCCCGTTGGGATAGGTAATGCTGTGCTGCTCCAGGTATTCCAGAGAGCGCGGGCCGTTGTCGGCCCAGGCTACGCCCAGGAAAACCACGCCCTGATCGCGGTAGGCTTCCCAGGTGGCCTGCAGATCGGGCGCTTCCTCGTGGCAGGGGGCGCACCACCCCGCCCAGAAGTTGAGCACCACCACCTGCCCGCGAAAGTCAGACAGGCGCATCGTCTGGCCGTCGAACGTCGTCAGCTCGAAATCGGGCGCGGGGCCGCTGGTAGGCTGTTCCTGCTGCTGGCGGATGAGCGCCACGCCGAACACGATCGCCACCGCCACAATGCTCAACAGCAGCACCATCCCCCCCAGGCCGATGCTGCCCAGCAATCCGCGCCGGGCGGCTTTTTGCGGAGCCTCTTCCTGTTGCAGTTCTTCCAGAATATCCAGTTTCGATGTACTCATTGTCATTCGTCCTCTGTATCGCGCGCCAGGTCACGTTCGAGCCGGCTGCGATAGTCATCGTCTGGCGGTGCGGCGGCGGCACCGGCGACAGCGGCGGCGGGTTTGCTGCTCAGTTCATCGCGGCTGCTGCGCCAGCGGATCAGCGTGTACACGGTGAAGCCCAGCGCCAGCGCCACCAGTATCCAGGGCGTCACCAGCGACAGCGCCCGCAGCGCCGGGTTCTGCGGTGTGCCCACCACCCGGTCGCCGAAGCGTACCACAAAGTCGTCGATGATCTCTTCGTCGGTCATGCCCATGCCGATATACATGCGAATCTCGGCGCGCCAGTCCTCGCAGGCGGCCACGCCGCAGGTATCAAGCGTGATGTTTTCGCACACCGGGCAGTAGAGCTGCGAGGCGACGGCGTTCACCTGGTCGGCGGTGACTTCGCTGGCCGGGTCGGCTGGCGGTTCGGGCGGTGCGTCCTGGGCCAGCACGGCGCTGACGGTCAGCAGCAGTGCCAGCAGCACCAGCGCCCCTATCCACGATTTCAGGAACCCATACTTACTCATGGTTATCTGCTCCATACTCAGGCGGGCGCGACGGCTGCCCGCTCCACCCGCGTCGACTGGCGCACCCTCGCGCCGCCGCGCGGCCACACGGAGACGAACGTCCCCAGCACGAGAATCAGCCCGCCCAGCCATATCCAGTTAACCAGCGGATTGATGAAAATCTTGAACGTGGCCGACTGCGCGGCGATATCTTCCCAGCCCACCAGCAGCACGTAGAAATCGCGCTCCATGTTGCTGTGCGAGCCGGAGATAGTCATTGTGTTGAGGCCCGCCGTCTCCGGGAAGAAGTCGCGGCGCGGGCGCAGGTGCGCCAACTCCTGGCCATCGCGCAGCACGGTCACTTCGGCGATGTCCATCAGGCGGCCATCGAGCGCCACCTGACCTTCAAGCAGAGCATCGTAGCGCAGTTGGTAGTCCTGGACCTGGATCGTCTCGCCGACGGACATGGTGCGCTGCGTCTCGAACTGGAAGATCGTGCTGCCCAGCATACCGATGCCCATCACTGTGATGCCCAGATGCACCAGATAGCCGCCATAGCGGCGCGGGTTGCGCCGGGTGATGTTGGCGAAGGCCGCCAGCCAGTTCTCGCCAGCGGAACGGCGGCGGGCAGCGGCGGCGCGGTACGTCTCATAGAGGACGACCATGCCCGACAGGCTGACGATGCCGTAGCCCACCAGCGCGCCAATCGACGACATGCCCAGCAGCACAAACACCAGCAGGAAAACAGCAGTCATCAGCAGCGGAACCAGCACGGCGCGGCCCAGGCGACGGGCGCTGGTGGCGCTCCAGGCGCTGAGGGGCGCGATGCCCATCAGTAGAAACAGGGCCACGAACAGCGGCGGCGTCACGCGCAGGAAGTATTCCTCGCCCAGCGTGATCTGCGTGTCCATGAACATCTCGGACACAATCGGCGCGCCGAAGCTGCCCCAGAACACCGCCGCGAACAGTGCCAGAAAGACGAAGTTATTCAGCACGAACAGCGACTCGCGGCTGAGGTAATTGCGGATGCGGTGCTCGTCACGGAGTTCGCCGCGCCCGCGCCGCCACAGGATCAACCCCACCGAGAGCAGCGTCAGGCTGAACCAGAACAGGAACATGGGCAGGCCCACGCCGCTGCGGGCGAAGCTGTGGACACTGTCCACCAGGCCGCTGCGGGTGGCGAAAGTACCGAAGATGACGGCGGAGAAGGTCAGCACCACCAGGAACAGATTCCAGGTTTTGAGCATACCGCGCTTTTCCTGGATGATCGAGCTGTGGATGAGCGCGGTGCCGACCAGCCAGGGCAGCAGCGCGGCGTTCTCGACGGGGTCCCAGCCCCAGTAACCGCCCCACCCCAGCACGTCATAGGCCCAGCGACCGCCCAGCAGCAGGCCCAGGCTCAGGAACAGCCAGGCGACCAGCGTCCAGCGGCGCGAGGCTTTGATCCAGCTTGTGGTGAAGTCGCCCACCGCCAGCGAGGCGACGGCGAAAGCGAACGGGATGACAAAGCCCACAAAACCGATGTACAGCGTGGGCGGATGGATGGCCATGCCAAAATGATGCAGCAGCGGGTTGAGTCCGTTGGCGGTTTCGGCCAACCGCGAAGTGTCCGGGGCCATCGCGCCCGCCGGGATCAGTGCCGAGGTGACGACCTCGCTGCCGACAATCCAGTAACGCTCAAACGGATTTTCCAGGAAGAGCACCAGCGCGATGAAAAAGACCGTCACGGACATCATCACGGCGGTGGCGTAAGGCATCAACTGGCGGTTGCTGCGCCAGTTCGTCAGGATGGCCCCGGCGGCGAAAGCCGCCATGAGGAACGTCCAGAACAGCAGCGACCCGGCCTGAGACCCCCACAGGGCGGTAAAGCGGTAGAGGTCGGTCATGTTGGGGCTGCTCACCGACCAGATATAGCGGATCTGGTACTGCTGATTCATCAGGGCGATGGTGAGCGCAGTGGTGGCGATCAGCAGCAGCGCCGCCGTGAAGAGGGCGGCGTTGCGCCCGCTGATCACCCAGCCTTCGAGATCGCGGCGCTCGCCATAAATGGACGCGCCAATAGCGTACAACGCCGCGATAAGTGAAAGCGCGGTCGCTATTAAACCAATTTCTGCCAGCATGGATTTATGCTCCTTCGCCCGCAACCTGGTCGGATGAGGCTTCTTCGTAACGGCTGGGGCACTTCAGCAGCAGCTCGGTGGCATAGAATACGCCGTCCTCGCCCAGCCTGCCGGTGAGGATAGCCTGAGCTTCGTGCTCCAGCAGGTCGGGTTTCACCTGATCGGTGATGTTGACCGGCATCTGCACGGATTCGGGGTCGTTGGCGGCCAGATAGAGGGTGTAGGCCAGGTCCTGTGTGCGCTGTGGGATATGCGCGATGTTGAAGTCGATGATGAGATTGCGCTGATCGTACTGGATGGTCTCGCCGATGACCGCGCCGGAGACGCGCACGCGCTGGCCTATATAATCAGGATTGCTGACCAGTTCCTCGACGGTGATGTAATACTGAGCGCCGCTGGTTGTCGCGGTGAAGATGAGGTACATCACCACACCCAGCAGCACAGCACCGCCCGCCAGGAATGTTACGCGGCTGCGCGGCCTGGCCGGCGCTGCCTGTTCCTGGACTGGTTTCTCCCATGCTAAATCCGTCATGACTATCCGCCTAATTCTTCCAAGAGTCTACTCAACCTAGCTTACTGCAAAACGTTCTCAACACCATGTAACGTTCACCATAGCCACCCTATGACGATTGTCACAATCTGCTGGCTGCCGGAATCAAAAAGGCGGAGCCGCCCGGACCCCGCCTCGCTGATGAACCGTGCGCCTGCCGCCTGGCTGGCGCTTATTCCAGATCGTAGGTGAACTCAACGGCTTCGTCGGTGATATCCACCGTGACGAAGATAATCTCGCTGTCAACTTCCGGCAGCATGCGGATATACGAGCGCACCATGATATCGTTGAGGTCGGTCACACGCGGGTCATCGGACTCAACGCCGGCGTCGCCGCTGGCCGTCAGGTTGGAGACCAGTTCGCCGTCCTCAATCGTGAGCGTCTGCTCTAACACCATCGACAGGTTCTCGCCGCTAATGCGCCGCACGCCTTCGATGCGGACGGTATCATCGACCAGGGAAATATCGGTGATGCGGTTATACAGCGGGTCGGCGCCACGCGGGGCCAGCACCAGCTTCATCATCGAGTCGACCGCAAGCAGGTCGGCGCTGTAACTCTGGCTGCCGGTGGCGGCAGACGCTGCCGGCTCCTCATCGGCGTCGCTGGCGTCGGCGTCGCCGTTTTCGCTGGCATCGGCGTCGCTGGCGTCGGCGTCGCCGTTTTCGCTGGCGGCAGGCGGTGGTGTGTTGGTCGGGTCACTATCGCCGCCACAGGCCGCCAGGCCCAGAGCCAGCACCAGCAGCAGCAGAAGTATTATCCTCAGTTTCATGGTCGTCCGTCTCCGTGATCGCATTGGGCCAATTAATATAACCAGTGTCACATTGGTACTTGCCAGTTAATTCTACCGGTATTGTATTTTTTTGCCATGAAATCGACTGTACAAAAAAAGCGGCCCGTTCCTTGTTCAAACTGAGGTAACGGGCCGCTTATGAGTGTTGCTGCTGGGGTGCGCGCTCAGTCGTTCACGCGCGGGTCGAAGGCATCGCGGATGCCGTCGCCGATGAGGTACAGGCACAGCACCGTGACTGAGATCAGCAGACCGGGGGCGATCACCAGGTAACCCGCCTGACGGAAGTAAGCGCGGCTGTCGGTGAGCATGTTGCCCCAGGTGGGTGTGGGCGGCTGCACGCCCAGGCTCAGGTAGCTGAGGGCGGCCTCGGCCAGGATGATGGCGCCGATGCTGATGGCCAGCGAGATGGCGACAATCGAGATGAGGTTGGGCATGATGTGGACATACATGATGCGCCACGAGGACGCGCCCAGCGCCCGCGCCGCCAGCACGTAGTCCAGGTCGCGCAGGGAGATCGTCTGGCCGCGAATCAGGCGCGTATCGCCGGTCCAGCCGGTTAAGGCCAGCACCAGCACCAGCATCTCTGGCGATGGTCGTAATAGTGCCGACAACGCAATCAGCAGATATAACGTCGGCAGCGAGTTGAGCGTGGTGATAACCCACATCATCAGGTCGTCGAAGATGCCGCCGAAATAACCGGCCATCAGGCCGAAGATCATGCCCACGATCAGCGTCACCATGGCCGCCGAGAAGCCAATCGCCAGCGAGATGCGCCCGCCGTACAGCAGACGCCCCAGGTGATCGCGGCCCAGCTCGTCAGTGCCCAGCACGTGCCCTTCGCTGCCCGGCGGCAGAAAGCGCACGCGCGGGTTGGTGCGCATGGGGTCCACATCGAGGATATGGTCGCTGATGAGCGGCGCGAAGATCGACAACAGCGTGATAATGAGCAGCACAACGGTAGCACCCACCGTCAGGCGGTCGTGGCGCAGGCGGCGTAACGCTTTGGTGAACAGCGACTCGCTGCGGATGAACTGCTCGCCATCCGCCAGTTGAACAACGTTGTTTACGGTTTCGCTTGACATGTCTGCCTCCTGCCCTAGTACCGGATGCGCGGGTCGATGATGCCGTACAGAATATCGGAGATCAGGTATCCGATAATGGTGGCGACGGCGGCGTAAATGGTGACCGCCATGACCACCGGGAAGTCGCGCTGGGTAAAGGCGTTGAGGACCGCCAGACCCACACCCGGATAGTTAAACACCTGCTCGGTGATGACCGCGCCGCCCAGCAGACCGGTGATCGACGGGCCGATGAAGGTAGCGATGGGGATCAGCGCGTTGCGCATACCATGCCGGAACCATACACGCTGGCTGGAAAGGCCCTTGGCCCGCGCCGTGCGGATGTAATCCTGGCCGGTGACGTCGAGCATCGAGGCACGCATAAAGCGCGAGTAGTTGGCGATGCCGGCGGCGGACAGCACGATAACCGGCAGGATCATGTATTCGATACGCTCGTAGATCGGCGGGCAGCCTGCCGCCAGTGTCGTCCGGCAGCGCCCGCCCAGCGGGAACCAGCCCAGTTCGAAGGCCAGGAAGTACAAAAGCACCAGCCCCAGCCAGAAGTTCGGGATGGAGTTGACGACGACCGCCATCACACGGGTGATGTTGTCGAAGACGCCGCCGCGCGTGATGGCCGCGATAATGCCAACGGTTACGCCGAGGATAAGGCCCACCAGCAGCGCGGCGATACTTAACTCCAGGGTGGCGGGTAATCGCTCGATCAGCACATCGATCACCGGACGCTGGTTAAAGTACGAACTGCCGAAGTCGCCGCGCAGGATGCCCCTGCGTTCGCCCGGCGCATCGTCGATGCCGTCGCCATCGGTGTCGAAGCGCATCCAGTCGTCGCCAATGAGCCAGCGCAGATACTGAAGGGGCACCGGGTCGTTCAGTCCCAGGCGGTCGCCCAGTTCTTCCTGCTGTTCGGCTGTCAGCGGACGCCCGCCCTGCAGGACCAGCGCGGCTAGCGGACCGCCCGGAGTCAGCGACATGAGCATATATGCCAGGATCGTGATACCAAAAAAGGTCGGCACGGCCTGGATCAGACGGCGCAAAATATACTTATACATTCCACCACTCCAGATAGGGTGTACCTAAATTGTGGGTTAATCCTACTACGTCCATGCGATTAATCAAGGGCTTAGACAAACCCATAACGCGGTTTGATTTATTCAAATTTTTTCAAATGGAATTATCGTTCCACGCCTGACAAAAAACTACCGGCCTGCCTTGTGGCAAGCCGGTAGCGGTTGTTACGGTTTTGCTAGGAAAACCGGAGACTAACGGGCTTCTGACATGATGACGTAGCCGTCTTCATTCCAGTAAGCGCCACCGATCTTCGGATCGTAGTTCTGGACGTTGCCCTGGGCAGCCGTCGTCACGATCGAGGTGCTGACCCAGATCCACGGGACGTCGTCACGCAGGATCTGGTAGGCTTCGCGGTACAGATCGCGGCGGATGTCCTGGTCGCAGTTATCGGTCTGAGCCGGGTCGTTGGCCGCTTCGAGGATCTCGTTGACGCGCGGGTTGTTGTAGGACGTGGTGTTGAAGCCAGCGCCGGGCAGGTCGTTCGACGGGTCGAAGGTGACCTGGATATCGCTCTGCGGGTCCGCCGGAGCGCCGAAGTTCCAGAAGATCAGCACCATGTCGAAGGTCTGGGCCTGGAGTTCTTCCACCAGGATGTTGAAGTCGATCACCTGCAGGTCGAGGTTCACGCCCACGTCGCCCCACTGGTCGAGCAGCAGCACGCCCAGGGCTTCGTTTTCGACGTTACCGGCGTTGGTGATCAGTTCGATTTCCAGGGGATCGCCTTCTTCAGCGTAGAGGCAGCCTTCGCAGACGCGCACGCCGTCCGGGCCTTCGACCCAGCCAGCCTCGGTCAGCAGACGGTCAGCTTCTTCGACGTCGAACTCATAGAAGGGGATGGATTCGTCATAGGCCCAGTTGGTCGGCAGGAAGTGCGAAGCCAGCTGGATGCCCTCACCGTTGAACACGCCGATGTTCAGGGCTTCCCAGTCCAGCGCGTGCATCAGCGCCTGGCGCACACGGACGTCACCCAGGATGGGGTGGGCGCCCTGGTCGATGGCGTTGCCATCTTCGTCCAGGCCGGGCTGCGGGTTGGTGGGGTCGGCTTCGTTAACGGCGATAAAGCGCACGGTGCCAGCCGGGACTTCCCAGAGCTGGGCCTGGCCTTCTTCGGCCAGCGCGCGGATCTCGTCTTTACGGTCAGCCGGGGTGCTGTTGATGATGGTGATGTCGCCGTTGATGAAGGACTCGACGATCAGCGTCTGGTCGGCGATGTTACGGAACACCCAGCCTTCAGGAACCACATAGCCCTGGCCTTCGCCCAGTACCTCATCCAGGTAGGGATCGGGGAAGTTCTGGTCAGCCAGCAGGGTCACCTGCTCGCCGGGGCGGAAGTTGCTGTAGGTCCAGCGGTTGGCGGTGGCTTCGGGGTTGACGGTCGGCTGGTTCAGCGGCGAGTCGATCATATCCTCGAAGGTCGCAAAGCGCTCGGAGTAAACATGGGACGGTACCATCGGGATGCTGGCGATGTTGTTGATCGCCGAGCAGGACGGCTCGTTGAGAGTCACGACGACTGTGTACGGATCGGGAACCTGGACATCGGCCACGTCGTCCAGCACGTAGCTGAGCGGGGTGGAGATGGTGTTGATGGCGTCGAACGAGTACTTGTAGTCCTCGCCGGTGATCGGGGTGCCATCGCTCCAGGTCCAGTCGTCACGCAGGGTGAAGGTGTAGGTTACACCATCTTCGGCCAGTTCCCAGCCGGTCACCACAGCGGCGCGCACGTTCGGCTCCAGCGCGAAGCTATCGGGGTTGATGCCGATAAAGTTCGGGAAGATACGCCCGATGATGGTGTTGGACGAACCATCAGCTGAAAGAATGGGGTTAAGGGTAGAGATGTCAGTACCCAGGTTCGGGAAGATGATCGGATCACCTTCGCCGGGGCCGGGGATGTCCTGTTCCTGGGCCGCCACCGGGGCGATCATCAGGGCCAGCAGCAAACCGACAACCAAAAGTTTAGAAAGCAGCTTCATCCTTCTTCTCCTTCGAAAGTACATAAGACTGACGAGTGACAACTGACGACCGCGAATTGGCTGTTGTTCAGGTCACATAAACCAGCATCAACCGACCCATGTGCCATTCATGTAACACAGGCTCGGACAGACGGTTATTCATTTTAACCTCATATGCGCAAGAAACCAAAATTTTCTTACAATCCGTACGAAAACCGCCCGGCCTGATTGTCAGATTTGCCGGGCAGGCGGAATCGACTACGCATTTCCGGCGTATTCCTGCTCCATGTCAGCGATCTGTTTTTCGATGTTTCTGAGCAGGCGCTGGGTCATCTCCAGGCCGAAGCGCTGGTCATCGGGTTTGGCGCTGATGACGTCTAGCTTCTGGCGGAAGGTGGCGGCAGCCGTGTGCAGCTCGATGTACTTCTGCGCCATCTCTGGCGGCAGGCCCGGCGGCAGATCAACGCTGACCGGCGGCGGCGCGGGTTCCGGCTCCGGTTGGGGGGCGGGTTCCGGCGCGGGCTGGCGCGGGCTGGCGGCGCGGGGTGTCTCTCGCGGCGGCGATTTGCGACGGGCGCCGCGCTCACCGTCTGGCTGGCGCGTCTGTTTGCGCTCGCGGCGCTGGGTGCGGCGCGTGGTGACCTGTGTCGCATAGACGGCCATGCTGTCCAGTTCGTCGTCGAAGGCGCACAGGCCGTTGACGATCAGCTCGTCGTCGGGGTCGTCCAGGGCTTTGGTCACGCGCTCCCATTGTTTGGCGCCGATGTACACAACATAGGTCACGGTCTGCGGATTGGGTGTGGGCACGCCGCTGGGCAGCACCAGATCGTCGCCCAGGGATGCGGCCATCGTCACCACAGCCAGCTCCTGGCGGCGTTCCAGTTTGCCGGGACGGCCAATCAGTGTCACTTTCACGTCGGAAACCTCCCCTTTTTCGGCCAGCGCATCCTGCAGAGCCTGGGCGCGCTGCGCCCAATCGAACGGCGGATAGGCCGCTTCTTCCTCGGCGCGCCGTTTGAGGGCGACGCGCCAGGCGTAAAAAATCTGCTCGCGGATGTCCTCCGGCATACGCTGCCGTGCCAGGTAGAAGAACACCCCGCCCGGCGTGCGCCGCCGCTGACCGTCCTGGGTCAGCATGCCGTCACCGGCTTCGATGGCCAGAGTCTCCTGCAGCAGGTTCTGGGCGAATTCAAGACCAAAATGCTGGATGATGCTGGCGATTTGCTTCAATGGCTTGGCGTCGGTTTCGCCGAGCTGCGCGGCGATTTCCTGTGCAGCGGCCTTTGCTTCCCTGGATTGTAGCCGGGACAACGTGACCTCTTCCTGATTCTACTGACAACAACAGGCTTAAGCCGTCGGTACCTGCCGGGGTATACGGGCGACCGGCCCGCATGGCGGCGTATTGTAACCACAACTCCGGCGGGATGCGAAATTGTGGCACACCGGGGCGGAAATGACCGCAATTCCCTCAGCGGGCTGGTGTTTTACCGAGTTTAACAGACAACTGTCGCGCCGGGAATAATGTTTGCCCGCCGAACTGGATAGCACATATGTTCTATCGTAAGCAGACAAATAACGCTGACCTGAATGTAGCTGGCATCCATCACCGGCTGAAAACGTTTTGGGTGTTGTGACATATGCAGAATCGGCCCGGTTTGCTTGCCGCTGCACGTTTTGTCGCGTAAAATATGCGATATGTGCCGCCGTCAGGGGAGCCATCGAGGGAATTTATGAAAGTCATATCGCTGCTCAACGAAAAGGGTGGCGTGGGCAAAACCACGCTGTCAACGCATATCGCGGCGGGACTGGCTATTCGCGGCAAGCGCGTTTTGCTGATCGATGCCGATCCCCAGGGCCACGCCACCGTCGCCTTCGACCAGAAGAAAGAACCGATGCTGCACGATCTGCTGGTGCGCGATATGCCCTTCCAGCAGGCGGTGCGCCAGGTCTCGCCGGAGATCTACGCCCCGCCCGGCGAAACTGTCAAAGGCGATCTGCTGCTCATTCCGTCAGACACCTCGACCCGCGTCATCCCGCTGATGACATCCGACGTGATGATCGTGCGCAGCCGCATCCAGGAACTAGAGAATGTCATCGACGTGGTGATCTTCGACACCGCGCCCACGCCGTCGCTGCTGCACGGCAGCATCTACATGGCGACCGACGCGCTGTTGTACCCCACCAAGTGCGAATATCTGAGCTTTGACGGCCTGATGGAAAGCATGAAGCACCGCGACGAAGCCAGCAAAGCGCGCAAATACGTTGGCCTGGACGAGGTGCGCGTGGGCGGCATCATCCCCACCATGTACCGCACTGGCACCCAGGCCGACGACTACGGCATCGAAATCCTCAAAGAGCGTTTCGGCAAGCTCGTCTGGCCGGAGATCGCGCTGCGCACCGTCTGGAATCAGGCGTCGTTCGCGCGGCGGCTGCTGTTCAGCTTTGCACCGGATACCAAAGCGGCCAGCGAAGCCTGGCGCACGGTCGAACTGGCGGAGGCCATCTGAACGTGTCCAAGCGCAGCTTTCGCAAACAGGCCGGCGACCCTTTCAACCAGGGGGAACCCGAAACCCCGAACACGTGGATCGACACCAGCAGCCAGATTTTTGGCGACCTGGCCGCCGTCGATGCCGCCACCGAACGCATCCAGCAGATCGGCATTTTCGACGTGATTCCTGACGCGCAGCAGCCGCGCCGGGCGGTGCCGTCGGCGGTGCGTCAGGGCTGGGACGGCCAGGCGCGCAGCGTCCCGGAGCTGCTGCAAAGCTGGTTAAACGCCGTCGAGGACGAGCGCGGCATGGCCTTCGACCTGGGGGCGTATCTGCTGGAGCAGGAAACCGAACGCTCGCATGAGGGCATCGGCGCGCACACGCCCGGCCCGGTCGAGCAGGCGCTGCTAACGGTGGCCACACTGGCCGCCAGCATCCGGCGTGACGGCCTGACCAACCCCATCACCGTCGCCCCGGTCAGCGGCCAGTATCGGCTGGAGACCGGCGAGCGGCGCTGGCTGGCCTATCATCTGCTGCATGCCTGGTTCGACGGCAGCGAGGGCCGCCCGGACGAGCGCAAGGACTGGGCCAAAATCCCGGCGCGGCGCGTGGAAGCGGTCGATGTGTGGCGGCAGGCCAGCGAAAACAACGCCCGCGCCGACCTCAACGCCATCAGCAAGGCGCGCCAGTGGGCTGTGCTGATGATGGACCTCAACGGGCGCGCGAATTTCAAGCCGCTGACGGCCTTCCCCAGCGAACGTGATTATTACGCCCAGGCGGTCGATCTGCGCGTGCCGTATGGCAAAGGCGAGCAGTTGCTGGGCGCGATGGGCGTCGGCAGCCGCTCGGCGCTGGCCCGCTACCGGGCGCTGCTCAGGCTGCCGGACGCCATCTGGACCGGCGGCGACGACTTCAACCTGCCCGAAGAACAGCTCTACGCGCTGGCCCGCCTGCCGGAGAGCGAGGCTCTCAGCCGCTTTGAGCAGATTGTTGCGGCCCAGAACAATCTGGCCAGCAGCCGCAAATCCGGCGACGCGGACGCCATCAGCGCGCCGGGGACCAAACGCCATTTTTCGCAGGTGGCGCGTTACATCAGGAACGCCGGGCATGGCAAACATCGCCACAACGCGCAGGCGCTCAAGGGTGTGCGCGAGTTGAGAATCTGGCTGGAAGAACAGGAAGAACGCATCCGGCGTTTCCTTGAGGAATAACCCAAACCATTGAGGCCGGTCCGACGCCATCGATTCTGGCCGACTGCCCTACCCCGCCTACCCCCGCTTCCGACAGCGAAAAATACCCCACCCTCACGCGAGGACTCGCGCCATTGGCGCGCGCTGTGCTGTGGGGTAGGGCAGGGGTCAGCCACCGCCAACTTTACTCGGCAAAGCACTTATCACTCGGCGCTTAACTTATCATCCATGCGACGGATGTCGTCGGCGTTGGCGATGCAGTCGAGGTACGGCGACTGTCTGAGGCGCTCAATCCAGGCCGCCGAGTCATCGGCTGCGGGTGCCTGGCGGCGCTGCACCGGCGACTGGATGGCGGGCCGTTCGGCGCGCAGCCATGCCAGCACAAAGCCCGCTGGACGCCGCACATTCGACCGGCTGGCGAGGGTATCCAGTGCGCGCTGGACCAGCGCATCGCCGTAAGCCTGGACCACCCGGCGCGCCAGTCTGCGCGTGATGGCGTGGGCCGGGTCGAGCTGGCGCAGCGTGGCATACAGGCGCTCGCCAGCGTCAGCGGCAGAGACAGCGGGCATTTTCTGTGAGGACGCTGCCCTCACACGCCCGCGAGGGGTCGGGTTCCCCCTGACCTCATCACCGGCACTGCTGCGCATCACCGGCAGGGGCAATTGTTGCGGGCCAGAACAATCTGCCTCGCTGGCGAATTGTTGCGGCCCGGAACAATTCGCCGCTTTCACCATATCTTCATCCACCAGGTGACGCATGGAAGAAACAGACACCAGCGCATCATTTGCGGCGCTGTGCGCCGCAAATCGCAAAGTTTTGTCCACTTTTTCAAAAGTGGCGGGGTTCGGGGCAGCGCCCCGAGAATTAACTTGTTTTTCTTCTAACCGGTAATGATTCGCGTCCTGCCGCTTGAACAGCAGACTTCGGCCCTGCGCCAGCAGACGGCGCGCCAGCGTCGGCAGCGCTGGATAGCGCCGTCCGGTCTCGTCCTCGATGAAGCGGCCCGGCGGCGGCTCGTCGGTCAGCAGACGGCTGACGCTGCGCCAGCCCAGCGGCGTCGCTTCATAGACCGGTGTCACCTGCACACCGGCGCGGCGTTCGTAGCGGCGGACGGTCGCGGCGGAGATTCCCAGCCTTTGGGCCTGCCAGCGGCGCGGATAGCGACCCGGCGCGCGCCGGATAAGCGCGGTGTGCAGCGCCGTCCGGTAGGCTGCGGGCGAGGCCAGGTCTTCCGGGCGCAGCGCATCGCCGAGGGTGCGCGCTTTGCCGGTGATCGCCAGCCGGTCGCACAGCTCGCTGACGGCGGGCAGCATATAGATCACAGCCGGGCGACCGGGTGTTTTTACCGGGTTTGCAACCCTACCAAACAAGCATTGTTTGGTTTCTTCAGCGCAGCGTTCAGCAGCGTTAGCAGGGGGTGATGGGGGGTCCAGGGGGGAAGCGTGGGATGCTTCGCCGAATATCGCCTTGAGCGCCGCCCGGATCATGTTGCGCCCCAGCCCGTAGACCGCCAGCGCGCGCTGCGCCTGTGCTGCCGTAAATCGTTGCCCCGCCCTGAACCCGGCCAGCAGCAGACCATCCAGCAGGCGCGCCACACGCTCCAGGCCGAGCTGGAGCAACTTCTCGCGGACGGCGTTGGGCAGTCCTGGCGGTGACGGCTGGCGACTCGCATCGACTGGACGGGCCGGGCGGCTGTAGACGCTGGCCAGCGTCGCGCGGGCTTCCTGCTGACGAGCCGCCGCGCTCTCCGCCGGGTGCAGTCCGTCCGCCCGGAAATGCACATGCGCCGGAATAAGCACCATCGTCAGATCGTCCAGCGACCAGCCATAATCCCGCGCCCAGCAGCCGACTGCGAACAGCGCGTTGTTGCGCCCCATCTGCGAAGCGAGTCGGGTATAGTGACGCAGCAGCGCCGATTCACCCGGAGCAGCCAGCGCCGGTGCGCCGGTATCGGCCACAGATGGCGCGCTGACGGCCTCAGCGCATGACTGAGGGGGCACAGGGCGGACAAAGCGCAGCAGGCGGCCTAAATCAGCGCGTGTGAGGAGTCGTGGCTCGCGGTCGTCGATCACCTGCCAGGTCGCCCCGCCGATGCGACTCCCCGGCGCGACAACATACTGGCCGCTGCTGCGCAGTTCCACGCCCTCGCCGTTGCGACCGGGGATGTTCATCCCAGCCGGGACGCGGAAATAATAATGCGGCAGGCCGCGCAGTCCAGAGCGCACGGTGAACGTCTGCGTCAGGTCGGGGCAGGCACGGGCGAAAGCCTCGGCCTGTTGGGGCGTGTCGATGTCCAGCACCAGCAGGCCGGAGATCTTTCCCAGCACGACACCGGCAGCGGTGTGCCCCTGCTCGTCGAACCAGCAGCGCAGATCGGCGGCGCTGGGGCGGCGGTGATGATAGGCGCGCCACGCGGGCAGGGCGGGCGCTTTGGCCGCCTGCGGGCGAGAATCGCCGTTGAGAGGGATCACCGGCCAGCCCAAACGGGCAAAAGTGTGGACGACAGCCGTTAAAGATCGATCAGAATCCTCGAAAATGGTCACATTTGAGCCATTCCAGGGGGCAAATGAGTTGCCAAACGAGGAAAATGCCGGTATACTTGCAATTGAGGTAGCAAAAGACGCGGTATGTTCAGCAACAAACCGCTGTTTATACTTGTCTTAAGCTATCCTTAATTTCCTCGGTTTGGCATCCCAGCCAACCCTTTTGCTAGGCCCGTAATTCCTGTTTGGCGGCGAAACCATGTGCAGGGAAACGGGCTTTGTGCTTTCTGGTAACCGGCGACCGATGGTCGCACAAGTGCTAGCGTCGTTATGACAACGCTAGTAACTGCCGAGCAGGGGTCGGTCAGGGCCGGATTACGTCAGGTGCTAGTATGCCTGTTACAGCATTTACCAGCCCGTATTTGGGGATGATGACACTCTCGTAAACCCCGGAAAAGCATGGTATACTGAGGGTGTCAAATCCGGGCGGGAATCCGGTTAGACCATACGGGCGGGTGTGTTGCACACTGCGCCCGTTTCCTTATTCGACAGCCAAAGTATACATCAACTTTGCCGAGCGAACAACCATTTGAGTCCCGGTGGCGCGTGGGCGCACTTGCTTTACCAGAATGTGTGCTATAATGCAGTCTGCGAATGCGATTGATGTGTTGTATGATCTTTTCCCGATCTCCCTCATCCACGCTCAGCCTGCCCGAATAAACGGGCACCATACCGAATAACCATATCTGAGGTTCCATGCAATTTAACGACTTACAACTGATCGACCCGCTGCTGCGCGCCGTGCGCGCCGAGGGTTACACCGAGCCAACGCCGATTCAGGCGCAGGCCATTCCACCCGTGCTGGCTGGCAAAGACCTTGTCGGCTGTGCCCAGACCGGCACCGGCAAAACGGCGGCCTTCGCGCTGCCCATTCTCCAGCAGCTCAACGAGACGCCCGCCAACGGCAAACACCGCGACATCCGCGCGCTGGTGCTGTCGCCGACTCGCGAGCTGGCCGCCCAGATTGGCGACAGCTTCGACGTTTATGGCCGCCATCTCAAACTGTACTCGACCGTCATCTTTGGCGGGGTGGGGCAGCAGAAACAGGTGCAGGCGCTGCGTCGGGGTGTCGATATCCTGGTGGCGACGCCGGGCCGTCTGCTCGACCTGATGAACCAGGGCGCTGTTCGCCTGAACACCGTCGAAATCTTCGTCCTGGACGAAGCCGACCGCATGCTGGACATGGGCTTTATCCATGACGTGCGCCGGGTGATCGGCAAGCTGCCGAAACAGCGCCAGACGCTGCTCTTCTCGGCGACGATGCCGCCCGCCATCCAGAGCCTGGCCGACGACATGCTGATCGACCCGGTGCATGTGGCCGTCACGCCGCAGGCGACGACCGTCGAGAGCATCCGGCAGGGCGTGTACTTTGTGGACCGCAAGAACAAGCGCGCGCTGCTGGAGCACGTCCTCAACGACCGCGACATCCGCCGCGTGCTGGTGTTCACCCGGACCAAGCACGGCGCTAACAAACTGGCGCAGCAGCTCGACCGGGCCAAAATCCCGTCGGACGCCATTCATGGCAACAAGTCGCAGACCGCCCGCGAGAAGGCGCTGGCCGCCTTCAAGGCCGGCAAAATCCGCGTGCTGGTCGCCACCGACATCGCCGCGCGCGGTCTGGACGTGGACGACGTGACGCACGTCATCAACTACGACCTGCCCAACGAGCCGGAAAGCTACGTGCATCGCATCGGGCGCACAGCGCGCGCGGGCGCGTCTGGCGTGGCTTATTCGTTCTGCGATATTGAGGAGCGCAAATACCTGCGCGACATCGAGAAGCTCATCCGGCTGGAAGTCGAGCCGCTGACCGAGCATCCCTACGCGGTGACGCCGCCGCTGCCGATGTCGGCGACAACCCCCTTCAGCGGTGGGCGCCGTTCTGGTGGCCGCAACCGCCGTCGCGGACGCTCCAGCGGTAACCTGCGTCCGGCATCGCGTTAAAAGCAAAAACCCGGTCTGAGCCGGGAAAAACGAGTCGGGGGCGTTGTTGAGACGCCCCCCGTGACGATGGGCCTCATCCATGCCGGTGGGGCCTTTGTGTGTCTGGCGGCGAAACCATATCCCCACGCTACACCATTTTTGCGCGCAAAGGGTGGCCATACGGTCAGCCATAGTGTCAGTTTTTGTAACTACTCCGCATGGTTGCTATGGGGCGCTGTCCGGGCGCGCTGTAGCACGCCCTTACGATGGGGGGAGGGGTGGCGTACACACCATCCGTTCAAGAGCCAGACTGCAAGCAGCCGGTGTTTTAACGCCGGGCGGGACTAGTCGTCTTTTTATCCCCACCTAAGCCACAACACCCAACCGCCGCGCCTGGACGATATTCCCCAGCGCAAACAGCGAAAACGACAGCGCATAGGTCAGCATGTAGGGCACGAGCGCGGGCGTGGTCCCGGCGGCGATGAACAGCCCCAGCAGCGCATAGGCCGCCAGCGCCAGCTCGGCGAGCGTCAGCCCGTCGATGCCCGGCCAGGCAGCCAGCGGCGCGAGGGGGCGCTCCGCCGGGCGGGTGAGGCGAAACTTGGGCGTGCGCCAGAATTCGAGCTGTTCGTGGTGGCGCAGCACGGCGGTGATGACCGCGCGGCTGTTGCTGGCGACGATGGCCACACCGGCGGCAAGCTGCACCGGAAAGTAGAGCAGCCGCCGGGGCCAGTCCGGGTGGAGTTCGAACTGGGCCAGGGCGATGATCGCCGGGGGGATGAGGCCCAGCAGGGCGAAAGCGGCCAGGTTCGGCAGCCGGTCGAAGAAGCCAGCCGCCAGCAGCAGCGGCGTCAGCAGAAACAGCACCAGGATCACCGGCTGGATGGCGTACTGCGCCAGATGCAGCAGCCCCATGAGCTTGTCCAGCGGGGTGCAGCGGCGGCAGGCCAGCAGCGCCCGCGAGTGACGCAGCAGGCACTGCGTCGAGCCGGTGGCCCAGCGTGCCTGCTGCTGCTTGTAGAGCTGGACCAGCGGCGGCAGTTCGCCGGGCACGGCCACATCGACGCGATACAGGAAGCGCCAGCCGCGCATAAAGGCCCGGTAGGACAGGTCCAGGTCTTCGGTGAGCGTGTCGGCGGACCAGCCGCCCGCGTCGGCGATGGCCTGCACGCGCCAGATGCCGCCGGTGCCGTTCATCGACATCGGCAGATGCCCCCGGCTGCGCGCCACCTGTTCGATGCCAAAATGCGCGTCGATACTCAGCGCCTGCGCCCGTGTGAGCAGGTTGTAATCCGGGTTGAGGTGGTCCCAGCGCGTTTGCAGCAGGCCCAGGCGCGGGTCGGCGCTGAAGTGGGGCATGGTGCGCCGCAGAAAATCCGGGCCGGGCACAAAGTCCGCGTCGAAGATGACGACGCACTCGGACTCGACGAACTGCATCCCGTGCGCCAGCGCTCCGGCTTTGTAGCCGTCGCGGCGGGCGCGGTGAATGTGCTGGATGTGACGCAGCCCGGCGGCCTGCATCTGCCGGACGCGCCCGGCGATGATGGCGCTGGTGCCGTCGGTCGAGTCGTCGATGACCTGGATGTGCAGCCGGTCGCGCGGGTAGTCGAGGCGGGCGCAGGCGTCCAGCAGCCGGTCGACGACCGCCGGCTCGTTGTAAATGGGAAGCTGCACCGTCACCGGCAGCAGTTCGGCGTCCGGGATATGGGGCAGGTGGGGGGCATGGCGCCGGGTCCACAGGTAAATCGCCAGCAGCACGCCGAAGCCAGCCAGAAAGACGAGCACAAAGCTGGTGCTGACGAGGTAAACCAGCGCCGCCAGTTTCAACAGCAGATCAAGCACCGGATTTAACCTGATTAGGCGTAACAGCAGGCGGGCATTATAGTTGGCTGGCTGGCAAAAGAGTAGGGGCAGGGTGGGGTACGTCATCCGTCCAGGGGCGGGCCTGCTGATGCGCTCTAACAATATAGTGCGGAGTACGGGGCCGATTGTCTCCGCCCGGCGTTAAAACATAAGTGCAGCAGGCAACAGGAAGCGGGTGGCGAATTCAGCGCCGAAATCTTACACTTTTGAAACCAACGTGGGGCAATAGTGGGTATGCAGACGGTGGCGAAGGCGGTATCATTTCAAGCGTTTACTTTTTTCATAAATGTGTGGTGAATCCGGGATTATCGTCGGTGAGGCGGTTCCGGGCTGGAAGCGGGAGTTTATCGTATGCGGAACAGATACATTATCGGGGTGCTGCTGGTAGTTCTGGGGTTGCTGGTGGCTCCGCTGGACGGGGCGGCGCAGGCCCAGGCGACGATCACCATCGACGGTGACTGCACCCTGGCGGACGCCATCATCGCCGCCAACACCGACGCGCCCAGCGGCGGCTGTCCGGCGGGGGACGGCGTCGATACCATCGAGCTGACGGGCGACGTGGCCCTGTCCGAGATCGACAATGAAGGCAGCGACGGCGACCATAACGGCCTGCCGGTCATCACCAGCGCGATCACCATCTACGGCAACGATTACAGCATCAGCCGCGCACCGGGCGCGAC
>Ga0081527_100459_pt1 | contig 20245 bp, 18 predicted proteins | sample HotLakmasection5_FD_70992 | JGI IMG/M metagenome (GOLD analysis project Ga0081527, IMG submission 70992) | Hypersaline microbial mat communities from Hot Lake, Washington, USA - Section #5 (SPADES assembly) (version 2) | ecosystem: Environmental > Aquatic > Non-marine Saline and Alkaline >... | reverse complement strand
GCCCGTGCAGAAGCGGGCAAAACTGTCATAGCAATCGGCTCTCACACAGGCAGGGACGGAATCCACGGGGCATCATTCGCTTCCAAGGAATTAAACGAAAATTCCAAGGAAGATCGACCATCAGTACAGGTTGGCGACCCATTTATCAAGAAAGTCCTGATTGAAGCCACTTTGGAAATACTTAATCTTAAAGAAGTCCAGAGTTGCCAGGACTTTGGCGCAGCAGGCCTGTTATCATCTTCATCAGAAATGGCGTTTAAGGGCGAATGCGGCATAGACCTTCATCTGGATAGAGTTCACCTGAGAGAAGCGGGTATGCAGCCCTGGGAGATTATGCTTTCTGAATCGCAGGAAAGAATGTTATTCATTGTGGAGCCGGAAGGCACACAAAAAGTCCTTGATATAGCAGATAAATATGACATCCCGGCAAGTGTGATAGGAGAAACCACTGATTCCGGTATGTACAGGCTTTTCTGGCATGGCGAAAAAGTAGCGGAAGTGCCGCCGGAAAGCCTTGCTGAAAGTGTTAAATACACTTTGAACGAAAAAGAGCCCGAGTACATCAAATATTATAAAAACTTAAAACTGGAAGATAGGACAAACATTGAGATAGCAGTAAGAAGACTGGTTTCCGACCCGAATTTTGCCTCCAAAAAGTGGGTTTACAGACAGTATGACCATACAGTAGGCACAAGAACAGTATTAAAACCCGGTGAAGCAGGTTCAGCAGGAATGTGGATGTATGAAGACTGCGGAGTTGTAGGCTTAACCATAGACTCCAACCCAAGACAGGTATTCCTCAATCCATACGAAGGCGGCAGGGTTTCTATATGGGAAGCATGCAGAAACCTCATTTCCAGCGGGTTTGAGCCTATGGGAATGACCAACTGCCTCAATTACGGCAACCCGGAAAAGGACGAAGTTGCTTATCAATTTGTAAAATCTGTAGAAGGTCTTGCACAGGGTTGTAAAGAAGTTAATATACCTGTTGTTTCCGGCAATGTATCATTCTATAACGAATCACCGGAAAGAAGAGTGTATCCTACACCGTCAATTGGTATTGTAGGATACGTAAATTCACCGGATAAAACTATCAAGTCTTCCTTTAACACAGGCGATACTTTATATCTTATCGGTAAAGATATTGATGAAAGCTCAAATATAGCAGGATCGCTTTATCATAGAACCCTGTACGACTTTATAGGCGGGGAAATCGATATAGTGGATGCCCAGCTGGAAGGTAGTCTGAAACAGGTGATATTTGGTCTTAGGGATAACAACCTTATAGGCGGATGTGTTGATGTGTCAGAAGGCGGGCTGTTTGGAGCTGTATTTGAAGGTGTGAAAAATGGAAATACAGGTTTTATAGGCAGTTTGATCAATATTAACGATGAAGAAAAAGCTCTGTTCGGTGAAATCACAGGCAGGTATGTAATTTCTACCAAAGAAACCGAGGAAACCGAGAAAATACTTCATACAAAAGGTGTTTCGTATAGGAAACTCGGTATCTGCGAAGAGAATAAGCTAAAATTTGATGGATACACCTTTGACCTGACACAATTGTATTATCTTTATGATCAGTCAATTGACCTGGAGATGAGCCAATGAGAAACACTTGTATAAAAGGATACTGTTTCCCCGGAGCCGATGGAGAAATGAAATTTTCGGAAGAATGCGGTGTTTTCGGCGGAATTTCCTATAAATATCCCATAGCACCTTTTATCCAGCAGGGGTTGTTTATGCTCCAGCATCGTGGGCAGGAAAGTGCAGGCTTGTGTATTGGTGAAAAGAACTTATATATTTATAAAAACAAAGGCCTGGTAATGGAAGTCCTTTCTGACAGGACAATTAGTAAGATAAGAGGCAAAATCGGCATTGGACATGTCAGGTATTCAACACAGGGAGGTTCTGATAATACTCACGCCCAGCCGTATGCAGTAACTTATCTTGGTGAAAAGGTTGCTGTGGCTCATAATGGCAATGTTAAAGCTGCTGTAGAGATGAAGAAAAACCTTGAAAAACAGGGTGAAGTATTCATTACCACTGCTGATACAGAAATGCTGCTTAAAAAAGTCATCAGGGAATTGCGCAAAGCACCTTCTAAATGGACTTATGAAGAAGTGGGGCAGATACTTACAGAGAATTTCACCGGCGGAGCCTGGTCAATCCTGTTTTTTGTGCCGGGCAAGATTTTTGCATTCCGTGACCCTATGGGATACAGGCCGCTTTCTATGTGTGAATCCAGGGATGGTGTATTTGTAAGTTCCGAAGATACGTCCTTTAATATGTTACAGGATAAATCCGTATATCACATTAGCCCTGGTGAAGGTGTGGAAATCAACAGGGAGAGCTTTGAAGTAAAGCGGTTTGCACAGGAAATGCCTTCAAAAAAATGCGTTTTTGAGCATATTTATTTTGCCAGACCGGATTCTAATGTATTCGGCAGGAACGTATATAGCTCAAGAGTGGAACTTGGCAAAAGATGTGCGATGGAAAACCCTATTGATGCGGATATCGTAATTCCGGTAATGGATTCCGGTTTTGCCCCGGCGCTTGGTTTTTCGCAGCAATCAGGAATACCTCTTCAGATGGGACTGATGAGAAACCGCTGGGTGGGAAGAACCTTTATATTACCTGAACAACAAATGCGCAGTACGGGTGTAAGACGGAAATTAACTCCTATTAAGGATGTGATAAAAGACAAAAGAGTTGTGGTTATTGATGATTCTATCGTAAGAGGCACAACATCAAGGGAAATTGTAAGGCTGTTAAAAGAATCAGGCGCAAGAGAAGTTCACTTCCGTTCTGCATCTCCAAAAATAGTTAACACATGCCAGTGGGGCGTAGATATTCCAACTAAAAAAGAATTAATAGCCAATAAACACGATGATATATGCGGCATTAGAGACTTTATCGAAGCGGACAGCTTGGCGTATTTGTCTATTGAAGGCCTGAAAGAAATATTCGGTCACGAGGGCTGGTGTTATTCCTGTCTTTTAGGAGATTGTGAAAAATCGGAAAATGAATACACATGTAAATGCGCCAAATTATATGATTCGGTCTGTTAATATTGCAGGAGCAATAAAACAAACCGGCCGGGGAATTTAAAATTTTTGTAAACTTTTCTAAACTTATAGGCATGGAAAATTTAGTTCATATAAAAGTAAACAATGTAACCCTTGAGGGAAATCTAAATGTGCCTGAGAATGCGCAAGGAGTAGTTATATTTTCCCATGGAAGCGGCAGCAGTAGATTAAGTCCCAGGAATACCTATGTCGCAGAAAAACTACGGCAAAACGGCTTTGCAACCCTGTTATTTGATCTGTTAACCCCGGAAGAGGACATGGATTATATGAACAGGTTTAATACTGACCTTTTGAGTAAGAGGCTGGAATATGCTACAAAATGGGTAATGGAGAACGTTAGTACAAAAAACCTGCCTGTAGGGTATTTTGGGGCAAGTACCGGGGCTGCATCAGCTTTATATGCGGCGGCAGAATTAAAAAACGGGGTTAAAACAGTTGTTTCAAGAGGTGGTCGGCCAGACCTTGCAGAGGAAATACTTGATCAGGTGGAAAGTCCTGTCCTGCTTATTGTAGGAGGAAATGACCATATAGTTATAAATTTAAACAAAAAAGCTATGAAAAAAATTAAGTCCAGAAATGAGCTAAAAATCGTGCCCGGGGCGTCGCATCTTTTTGAAGAGCCGGGAACTCTCGATGAAGTGGCAGATTTGAGTATAGAGTGGTTTAAGAAGGAATTAAAAGCCTAAAATTTTACTGCGGCTTTTGTCCGGTATAAAATTCTGTTGAGTATAAATTATAATGCAGTGAAAATATATGAAATGCAAAGTTTGCGGCAGGCAGCTGAGAGAAGATTCCAACTATTGTGATTTTTGCGGGGCAAAAGTCCCGGAACAGCCTGCTGAAGAAAGTGAATATAAAAAGGTTCTGGATGTTAATTTCCTTTTAATCGGAGTACTGGTTTCAATCGGAATAACACTGTTAATCACCCTGATTGTTTCTGGCGCAGGAGTTCCCATATTTTTCGGAGGGCTTTTCCTGCCGTTCTTTTTTAAAATGAAAAAGATAAAAAATCAGTAGGTATTATCCGCAAATTCTTCTATGCTGCATAAAATTTCCCTGCATAGAGAAATTTTTTCCCTAAAAGCCGCCCTTTCCAGTTCCATCGCCATGGTTTTTATTTCGTTTAATCTTAGATTACTGCTTGAACCCTTAACAGTATGGGCCAGGGTCTTTATTTTCAAAAAATCTTCTTCTTCTATGGCCATAGAAATTTCTGCAAGCATAGAAGGAAGTTTTTCCATATATTCATTAAGCAATTCTTCTGCATCTTCTGTTGAGAGTCCGGTATATTTGCTTATTTCCTGTATGGTCTGTTTTGTATGGAAATTTTCTTCATCTTCCCCGGTTTCAGCGGATAAATACTTTTCAATTTTTCCCGCTAATTCTTGTGCATCAATCGGCTTGCTTACATAATCATTCATTCCGCATAACAGGCATTTTTCCCTGTCACCCTTGATAGCGTGTGCTGTTAAGGCAATTATAGGGATACTTTTTGTTTTTTTATTAACGATATTTTCCGCATTTTCCATATTCCTGATTTCACGTGTTGCCTCATAGCCATCCATAACCGGCATCTGGCAGTCCATAAGAATTAAATCATAAGATTTGTTTTTAAAAGCATCCAGTGCTTCAACCCCGTTCACTGCTATATCGCAGTTATATCCTGCTTTATTTAGCACTTTAACCGTTAATTTCTGATTAATTTCATTATCTTCCGCCAGTAAAATTTTATATCTGCAGTTAAACCTGTTTTCCCGTATGGATTGTTTGGTTATCAGAGAAGGATTTTCAGCAGCATCAAGACTTTTAGAGCCTTCAATTGCCTGTACCAGGCTTTCAAGAAGATTACCCTTCTTGACGGGTTTGGTAAGATATCCGGAAAATCCGTATTGCTTTGCTTCCCTGGCTACATCAGTTTTTACATAGGAAGTAAGTAAAATAAGCGGAAAATTTTTGATTTTTTCACAGGTTTTTATTTTTTCTGCGAGGAAAAGTCCGCCATCTTCACCCTGCAGTTTGTGGTCAATTATTCCAATATCAATTTTCTCCTGGTTTTTTAAGAATTCATATGCCTCACTGGCATATGCAAAATCAAAAACATTACACCCGGCTTCCTCCAGATAATATTTAAGGACTTTTATATTAGTTTTATTATCATCTACAATCAGGGTATTTTTATTTTCCAGAATTTTTAAATCAGTTGTTTTTTCTTTGGTTTCCAGGTTTTTATCCCTTTTAAACCTTGCAGTTAAGCTAAAAACAGAACCTTCACCTTCTTTGCTTTCAATATTCAGGGACCCTCCCATCAATCCAGCCAGGTTTTTGGAAATGCTTAATCCAAGGCCGGTTCCGCTATACTTTCTTGTACTGGAAGAATCTGCCTGTGAAAAAGATTCAAATATAGATTCCAGCTTTTCTTCAGGAATTCCGATCCCGGTATCCCTAACTATAAAGCTAACAATCGCATGCTCATTATCTTCTTCTATACTTTTGGCAGTGATGGTTATTTCTCCGTAATCTGTAAATTTAACCGCATTATTTGTAAGATTATTAAGTATTTGTTTTAGTTTAGCTGCGTCTCCTATAACCTTTCTGGGAACGTTCGAATAAATAAGGGAATTTACCTCAATTTCCTTGTTCATAAGTGATGACTTGGTTAATAGGGCAACATCCTCTATCAGAGAATGGACATCAAAACCGGTATTTTCCAGATAAATCTTTCCTGCCTCGATTTTTGAAAGGTCGAGTATGTCATTGATGACTGTCAGGAGCTGTTCTGAAGATTTTTTAACTTCATTTATAAAATCTTTCTGTTCTTCGTCAAGTTCTGTATGGCTTAATAAGTCAATAAAGCCTATAACGCCGTTCATTGGAGTTCTTATTTCATGGCTCATGTTGGCAAGAAATTCGCTTTTTGCCTTGTTTGCGGCTTCTGCTCTTTGTTTTTCGGATAATAATTCTTTTCCCTTTAGGTTATTTTCTATAACCCCTGTGGTTATTGCGGCAAACGAATAGAATGTCGCTTTTTCTATGGCAGTCCACTCTCTTTCTTTTTTACACTCGTCAAAACCTATAAAACCCCATAATTCACCGTTTATATTAATGGGCAAAACAAGTATGGATATAATATCCTGCGGCTCCAGAATTGCCTTTGTTTGCGGCTCCATATCCTTTACATGCTTTATCAGGGGTTTGTTATTGAAGAGGGTATTGGTAAATTCCGGGATTATATCATATGGAACGTCCTGCAGTTCAGGATTATCAATCTGCGGGTCAGTACAGTCAGCGCACCATTCAACTCTCTGGCTGGTAAGCTGTTTGTTCTGCTGCTCATCATATGAATTTTCAAACAGGTAAATCCTGTCAACTTCAAAAGCCTGCCCGATGGTTTTAAATGCTTTAGACATAGCCATATACAGGTCTTCATGATGCATCAGCAACTCGGTTGTAGCTTTTGCTACTGCTGAAAGGAGTTTGTCTTTTTGTTTCAGCCTTTCTTCATTCATTTTACGTTCAGTTATATCAGTATGAGAACCTGCCATTCTGTAGGGATTTTCGTTTTCATCCCGAAGAGCCTCACCTCTTGCCAGAATCCACACATAAGAACCGTTTTTATGCCTGAACCTGAATTCCTGGCAGTAAGCCGGCAGTTTATTGTTAAAATACTTGTTTACTGTATCCATTACTCTTTGTTTATCATCAGGATGAATGTGTTCTTCAAAAGTGGAAAACTTATTTTCCAGCTCCCAGTCTTCATAACCTATGATTTCTTTCCATCTTGGTGATAAGAAAAGTTCATCATTGGCTATATCCCAATCCCATATACCGTCCTGCGAACCGTTTACCGCCAGTTCAAACTGTTCTCTGCTCCTTATAATTTCCGCATTAAAACTTTTCTCTACGGTTACATCACGGAAATTGCAGATACGCCCGATTTTTTTATCTTCGTTAAAAACAGGTACGGAATATCTTTCAAAAATTTTACCGTTTTTTAGCTTAAACAGATCTATGGATCTTTCATCTGAGGCAAAATTACAGGTAGTGATTTTCTTAAATTCTTCAAAATTTTCAATTTTATCTTTCAGCAAATCACGGAAAACATTTCCTTCGGTTATATTTTTTGCTGTTTCAGACAGGTCAAACATTTCATATAATATAGAATTTGCAAGAAGGATTTTATTATCTTCTCCAAAAAATATAAAACCATTATCCATTGACTCTATTGTCAGGGACTGGATCTTGTCCTTTTCCTCCAGTCTTTGTTTTTTATCAAAAAGTTTTTTCTCATATTCCTTGCGTTCGGTAATTTCCAGTGAAGTTTCGACAATTCCGGTCAATTTCCCGTCGTTATCCTTTAACGGAACTGCGGTTATTAACCATGACCTTCCGTCAGTTCCTGTAATTTCTCTTGTATGTGCTGTTTCTGTATTCTTCACCTTCAGTAAAGGACACTCTTCGCAGGACCACCTTTTGTTATGCCAAACATCACTGCAATATCTACCAATCATTTGATCTGCAGGAACTCCTGATTTTTCCGAGGCTGCCCTATTTGCCCAAATAATCCTTAAATCAGGACTCATCAACATAACTACTTCGTTTATGTTATCCAGAATGGTTGATTTTTCTTTTTCATAGGTTTCAACCAGTTCTCTTTCATATTTTTTACGCTTGGTTATATCCTGAATTATTGCAACAAATACTTCTTTTCCCTCAAATACCCCCAGGGTTAATCTTATCTCCGCATCATAAACTGATCCGTCCTTTCTTTGATGGACAGTATCAAATACCACTCTGTTTTTTTCCCGGTTTAAAAGCGGTTCGATTAATCCTTTGAATTTTTCTTCTGAAAAATCAGGTTTAATATCGACAGGAGTAATAGATTTTAATTCTTTCAGGGAATAACCGGTATTTTTAAGGGCTTCTTTATTTGCATAAGTAAAGTTCAAAGTATTCCTGTCAAAAATAAATACTTCATTCCATGAGGTTTCTATAATCTCCCCAAGAGACTTTTTAAGGCTTTCCTTTTCCTTTATATAAGTTAAATCTTTTGCGAGGGTGATGATTGCCAATCATTAATATACAGAGAGCTTTACAGTCTTAATAATAAAAAGATAAAGCTGGAAATTAAATCCGATTCCTACCGCTCACAATGCTATGCAAAGAGCTATGTTTTAAAAAATGATGAATGGAATCTACTCTACAGCATCCCCTACGCTGAGATGAAAACAAAGGAAGGCTTAATATACCATCATGATTATAAAAAACGCCCACAAGAGGCACACAGCGAGTTTAAAACCGACATTTTAAGGCTAAAGGACTTAACCAAACAACTATTATCATAATCCAATCCCTGCCTGCTTTATGGCAGGCTTTCTCATTGTGTCCATTTGTTTCTTTTGCAGGCACAATGACTTTAAAAACAGGAAATGAGAGCTATTCTGTGAATGTAAGCAATAAACAAGGAGACAAAAAATGCAAAACCTTACAGATAAAGAAAAAAGAAACTTTGAAAAGTTTAGAACAGAACTTACAAAATTATCTCAGAAATATGGAGTCGCAATAAAATCGATAGGCGGAGTTATGATAGGAGAGATAGCCGATATAGAATATAGCGATGACCCTGAAAGCGGCGACTTATATCCAGAAACTTTAATGTGGCAGGAAGATGTCGAGGAATTATAAAAATTATCGGTTGAATTTGTGCGACAATATTGATATTAAATGCACCATAATGTAAAATATTATTATGTAAAACTGAGGAAAATATTATGGCAGAAGCAAGAATTAATACAAGATTGCCAAAACAATTAGCTGATTATGTTAATGAAATCTGCGGCCCACACGGATTTTATGAAACCGCAAGCGAATTTGTCAGAGAGCTTATCAGGCAACATTATGAAAAAAACGAACAATATAAATGGCAGGCTTTAAATATGAAATTAGCTCCCGGAGCTAATGCTAATATTAGCGAATTTGAGGTAGTTAACCCTGAAGAACAGTTAAAACAATTTAAGACCAGATATAAAAAAGAGAAATAATATGCAGGTTTTTTATTACCCTTCAGCTACCGAAGATATTTATGGGATATGGACATCTACGCTGGAAAAATGGGGTGAGAAGCAGGCTGATGAATATGTTCTTGGTTTGTACGAAGCTGCCGGTAGTCTTTATCAAAAGAAATCACTCTGGAGAAGAATTCCCAGGGAATATGTAGCTGAAACGACTGAAAATATAATATTTTTTACAAAGTATAAACGGCATTTTATCTTTTTCAGGGAACTGCAAAACAATAAGATAGGCGTTATTTCGGTTCTATATGAAGGAATGAACATTCCAAAAAGAATAAGGGAAAAACTAATTTAAATAATTACAAATTTGTTTTTATAATTAAACGTTTATATTCAATTGTTAATATTTTGCTGAAAACTGAAATACAGTTGCGTAAATTGTTTTTATATTAATGGGAAGTATGCATGCGGGAAGTAATTTGGCCTTAAGAGTAGCAGAATTTAACTCAATATTTAATACGCCAAGCAGTAATTACAAGGCTGCTCCGGCTTATAACGAACAAAACCCTGTATTTAACAGGTTAAAGGAGGATATAGACAGACTTGAAACCAGAGCTAATCAAACCAAAGAGCACAGCAATACTGATCAAGCCCTACTTTACGCTTTAAGTCCACTTCCCCCCGCAAGAAGGATAGGCTCACTTCCTGATACTATGGAAGAGAAGAATTATCCTCGTGCAGGACTGTTACTTGGTATGGCTGCTGCTAACTTCCCGAGCGATTTAAGGGAAATAGGCATTGCCATTAAAAATCCCTTCCAGAACAATCCATTTCAGCATGAATTGTCATTTTTTAGAGGAACTTTTTTAAAGAAATTATTTGAAAATCCATTTGTTCAAAAAATCGATAAAACGCTTTTTAGTACAAAATTTGGTGAAAAAATAATGGATGTATTAAAGGTTGAAATTGAGGATTTTAAAGCAGTAAAGGGCCCAACTTCTATAACAACTTTAAATTCATATAAATTTGCGGGTAGCGGTATTAAAAAATTAATAGGAAATTCTCTTTTAAGGATTCCTATACTAGGCATTGCTTGTACCAGTATACTTGAGATGCCAGCTATTATTAAATCAGTAACTAAAACAAATGGAACTGTTTTAGACAAAGGAAAATCACTAGGTAAACAATTAATAAAATCTGCTGGTTATATTGGTTTATCTACTGTAGCAATTGCTCTGGGTGGTGCTTTATTATTTCCGCACGGTGCCGTTTTAGGGCTTATCGGAATGGGTATTGGCTCTAGTATTGCCTTGATAGCATCTAAGGCCTTAAATAAACAAGTGGATAAAACTTGCTGATTTAATTTATAAATAACGTTCTCTATAAAGTCCTGCTGTTTCTTTTAACCCTTTTTTTACCAATTTATGAGTTGCTTGTTCAGCAGCCTGTTCCACATCCTCAGGTGTTAATTCTTTTTTCTCCAGCCTAAGTTCCACTTTGTCACAAAGTATAGCAAGTTGATTTAATTTTGTGCTATTAGCTTCTTTGATTAGCGCCTGCACTTCTTTTTCGCCTTTAAAACCGACTTTATTAGCTGAATTATTCGGTACTGCAAAACTTACTTTATTAATCATATGAAGATTCTCAATTATTTTTATCTGATAATATAAAACCCGGACATAGAAATTTTTGACATTGAATTTAAACAAAAGTAAATTTAATCCCAATTATCGAACCTATTTTCCTTGTGCAAGCTAACATACAACCTGTTACAAGCATAAGGAGTTATTTATGATAGAAAAGAATCTTAAAACCTTATTGAACGGCACAAGGAATGATCTAAAAATCGCTGTTGATGATCTTTTTAACGTAATTGAAATTATTCAGGAAGATGTGGATCAACTTAAAACAAAAACATCTAAGCCTGATCGGCACGAAGCAGCACTCCTGCTGGATTATCTAGGCTGGGATGAAAGCAAGCCAAAACAAAATCTGGAAAAACTCTGCGGAGAAGAAATCCGGCAGTATTTAAAATGGCTTGACTATTATTGTAAAAAGTACGGTATGACTCAAGAGCAGGCTTTAAGAGAAATTATAGAAGATTAAAACTTGAGCAACTCATAAGGTTCAATTTCAAGAGCAGTAGCCAATTTGTATATAGTTTTCAATCCCGGACGATTTATACAAACTTCTATTTTTCCTAAATAATCCTGACTAATCCCGGACTTTTCAGCTAAAGCATCCTGAGTTAAATGTCGCTCTTCCCTGATTCGCTTAATATTATTACCAATTTTTTCATAAAAAGTATCAATATCCATAAAACAACTTTACTGGATATATTCGCATGTTTTTACTGGATAATATCCAGTAGTTAAGTTATAATCAAAAAACAATAAAGGAGGTAAAACTTTGCAGAGAATGAACTTTAAAGACAAAATAGACTCAAGCGGGAATCTATTAAAAATCGCTGTTAATGATTTTGTGGAAATGATGGATCAGTTCCACGAAGAGATACAGGTTATAAAAGGCGATCCGCTTAAGCCAAACAGAAAAGCAGCCCTTGCCTTACTTGAATATATAAGTTACGAGGATTCCCGAATTAAAGCTACTGTTGAAGCCCTCTGTGGCCAGCAGCTTGAACGGTATTTTCAATGGATAGATGCTTATTGTAAGGAATATAACTGCACGCAGGAACAGGCACTAAAGCGGATAATCGAAGGTACGGATAAAATATAAAAAAGACGGCTTTTACCGTCAGTAGGGGGATTAAATCGTGAGAGTTTATGCTGATTTTTTGTTTTTAATTCTTTCTCTGGAGATTAATTTTCTTATGTAGCCTTCTGTTACGTTGCACTCAAGTGCAAGTATCATCTTGGTTTTCCTTGTGCCATCGTATTTTTCGATAATATAGTTGTTTCTGATTTTCTTTAAACCATACTCCGGTATGTTAATTACTATTCCCGGAAGCTCTTCCATCATTTGTACAGCGACATCCACACCTAAAAATTCTGCAACTATTTTTGTATCCTCCGTTGGCATATCCTACACAGTAAGGTTTTGCATCCAGGGTAATGTATTCATAATTCAAATTGTTCCCTCCCATAGTTAAGTTATTAAATTTGAATATATGAAAATGAACCCCTGAACCAAGCCAGAAGAACTGATTATTTTAAGTTTTAAAAGAAAATTCAATAAGAAGAGCAAACCGACAAACCAAATTCCTTAAATAATTTTGTTATCTTACCTGCCTCTTCTGTTTATATATTTATTATATCCTTTCGTGATTTCTTAAACCTCCTCTATTTGGAGGATGTTTGGGTCTGAAATTAAGTTGTGTTAAGGGTACACTAATTTTTAGCTACATATTTAGCTGATAGAGGGAATAGTTCAGCACTGATGCAAAGCCGACCCATAATAAATATGGGATTAAAAGGTAAGCTGCAGGTTTTGATACCCGATAGAACTTGATTATAGATAGGATTATAAAAGCTAAAAGCAATATAATTAAAATAAATGCGCCTAAAATCTGGTGCATTCCAAAGAATACTATTGCCCACAGCCCATTTAATACAAGCTGGACTGCAAAAAACACTAATCCTTGCCGTTTGTCCGGTGAACTCTCTGCCTTTAATACCAGAAAAAGTGATATTCCCATCAGGGTATAAAGCGTTGTCCACACCGGTGAAAATACCCAGCTTGGAGGGTTGAATGCGGGTTTTACCAGCGTGTCGTACCATGGATAAAGATTATTTGCTGTAAAATATCCACCTACTATACCCGGCAGAAAGCATACAAATATTGAACCTATGAGTTTTAAAAAGTTTTTCATATTATCTTTAAATTAATTTCAGATTTTTTATTTTAACATCGGGAATCAGGTTTTTATACCTCTCTGCCGTTACATTAACCGAGCTATGTCCGAGCTGCTTCTGGATATAGGTTAAGGGATAATTATGCCTGATTAATAAAGCTGCGTAAGTATCTCTAAGGTCAATAAAACGCAGGGATTTTAACCCGGCTTTTTTTATTAAAGGCCTGAAATATTTTTTGCTTATTGTATCCGGATTTTGAACCCTGCCTTTGGAATCAGGAAATATAAAGCCTTTATTCTTGGTTATAGTTGCCTCTAGAAATTCTGATAACTCATCAGGAATATCAACCTTTCTTGACTGGTATTTTGTCCTGAGTTTAACTATTTCTCCCCTGTAAGCAGTTTTTTCTACTTTTATAAACTTGTTTTCATAATCAATACAGTCAGCTGTAAGCGCAAGGATTTCGCCTTTAAGCATACCTGTTGATATAGCGGTATAAATTACAGGGTAAATCTCCGGGTAAAGCTCTTTTGATGTACTTAAAAGAGCTTTTATTTCCTCTGGCTCAAGAACCCTTATGTTATTGCTCAGATAATTATACTCAGATGTGATTAGCAGAAAATCATAAAGCTTGCTTTGCGGACAGTATATTTTAAACATAAATCTTAAAGCGCCTATATAGTTTTTTATACTGCTTATAGAAAGGCTTTCCTCCTGCTTTTCAGCTTTAAATTTACGTATTTTATCTTCATCAATTTGTGAAAGCATATAATTACCGAAGAAAGGAACAAGATAATTATAAAAATACCCTTTAAATGACTTGGCTGTAGTTGCTTTTAGCTTTTTAAAATCATCACTGTTTAAAAATAATTCAGCTGCTCTTTTAAAACTAATATCTGGTTTTTCATCTTCTTTATTTTTTCCATCTCCATTTTTTCTCCTGACAGTTCTGAAATTTTTTATTTCGGCTTCGCTAAATTCTCTTCGCAATCGTTTTAAAAAGGGGCTCAAGGTCGGAAAGTTTGGATAATCAGGATTTTCCATTAATACTTCCTGTTTCACTTTTAAAACCGCTTCAGTTGCTTTGGGAGCAAGCGGAGATAGATAAATTTGAAGAAATCTTGAGTATAATCTTTCCTCCAATGGATTTTTATTAAAATTAGAACGGTCATATTTTCCTAAAAGAGCAGCTTTTCCATACCGCTCGCAAGTGTTTCTTGCTCTCATAAGCGCAGCATAGGAAGTTTTCATATCAGGATAAAGGCTATTCCATTTTTCAATAAAAACCCCGAGTTTATTTCTGCCGTGTAAACCTTTCGAGGCATCAAGTACACGCAAATGTTTTTCAGCTATTTTTTTTGAGCCGTCCGGGGCATTTAAATACTCCTCATAGTCGTGCTTATCTTCTACCGGATCGAATAAATCCTCTATCTTTACATCCTCTCTTGGTTTTATTTCTATAGTTTTATATGGTTTTATTGCTTTTTTCGTTTTTTGGGACTTTATTTTATTAGATAGAGTAAAGGATTCTAAATATAGATAAATATTTTCTGATATTTGCTTGATTTTGCCTTCCCTTATAAGCTCCTCTATACAGGCTATGACTTCTTCTTCCTGTTCCCCTGATGTCATTATGAAATCGTCAAGGTGAAATTTCTCAAGTCTTCTTGCGAGTTTAAGAAGTTTTTCTCTCAATTGGCTTCTCCTTTTGTTTTGGCAGTACGAAACTGTTTGATTTCTTCTTTTGTAAACTCTGCAGCCAGCCTTTTCCTGAAATAAGAATCGGAGGGAGGCTTAAAGGGATTTATTGAAGGGTTCAGCCTTCTGAAATTTTCAATTGCAAGTTCCCTAGCTCTTACAACTGTACTTCCTCTGCCTTTAAGGTAATAACTTTTAAAATAGTTATAAATCGAATCATATATTTTTCTTTTTGCATTAGTTTCAGGATTTTTATTAGTTAATATCAGGGCAGCCAACCCTTTGCTTAGAAGTAATTTTTTAGCCTTCATTAAGCTGGATTTTGATGTCTTCATTTCAGGGAATTGTTTGTTCCACTGCTCAAGGAATGATTTCAGATGACTCCCCTTCAAATTTTCTGATGCATGAATAACAGCAAGATACTTATCAACACGTTTTTTAACGGCAACTGATGAATTAAGGTATAACTGGTAATTATCATATTTTATTATTTTTGTGACTTTAGGTTCAATTTTAACTTTTGGAGCTCTTTCAGCTTGCTTAAAGGCCTGTTTTATTTTCTTAGCTGAATTTTCAACCTTATCATCAATGTATTTATATTTTTCATCTGATATTTTTTGGACAATTTCTTTTTTTACAAGGGTTGATAGGTATTTACGAACATTTACTTCGTCTTCTTCGTTTAATTCCAGTGTTATTGCGAGGTCATCAAGCGTAAAATTGTTTAATCTCTTTGCCAATTTAAGTATCTTCTTCCGTATCATTTGCTATGAACTCCTTTAAAGTTATTTCATCAAGTGTGTTTAAACCGTTTGCCGTTGCTATCTGCTCGGCTCTGTTAATAATCCTGACTATTTGCCTGAACCTGTTTGATCTGGAATAGATAAATTTAATAGCGCATTCTGTCATCTCTACTTCACAGAGCTGTGTGATTATTTCCTTTACATCCCTGCAGGAGAAGGGCTCAAATTTTATAATTTCTGAAATCCTGTCATATAAATGCTTATAGCGCATAAGTTTTTTATCAGCCATTCCCATTCCAACAAGGATAATAGGGACGTCAGTCTTATCGTGCAGATCACGGATAGTTTCTATGGTTTTAGTTTCAGTAGCAAGATAATCTATTTCATCAACCACAATAGGGATTTGCCGTTCCGAGAGAGCCCTTACGCACTGCTTGAACAAATCCATTGAGTAGAAGTAAGGGATTTCACCGAGTTCTTCAACTATCTCCTGAATCAGCCACCTGCCTGTCATAAGGTTTGTTCCTCTGATGTAAACAACATCATTATTGGCAGCCCACCATAGTACGGCTTTGCTTTTACCCAATCCTGGCTCTCCATATACCAGAGCCATCCCCGGAACTCCTTCAGGTCTATTCTGGATATTATTCATAAGGTTTATGAAATTTTTAACATTGCGTGTTTTTACAAATACTTTCTTCATTTGTTATTTCTCGTCCTCCTCTCCGTATATTTCCTTGAATTCTTTTGACTGCATATAGCTTTCAAACCAGTGCCTGTCTTCCTGAGAGTGACAGCCATTTTTAAGGTGCCATTCGTATCTCTGGAATTTACTTTCAAAGATTGGCCTGGTTAATGGTTTCTCTGCTATCACTTTTACCGGCATAGGTTTAGATTCTATTACTTCCTGTTTGTCCTGGCTCATTAATATCTCCATTTTTTCTATGTCATCTATGCTTAAAAACTGCCTGACAGCTTTTATGGTTTTGTTTCTTAATTTTCTCTGCTTCACTACTTTTTGCTTGTAGTCCTGAACGTCATTTATGTCGCCTAAATGCACTGCCATTGGATGAGTTGAAGTTACTCGCTCTGCCCGGCATAAAAACTCACCCTGCATTGAATAAACCTTTACGTGGCTTAAATCAAACAGGCTATATTTAACGATTGCCTTGCCCCGTATGCCATAAAGTGTGTCATCATAATAATCGCTTTTTAAAAACCTGATACCGTTGCGGTGAATGGTTTTTACTTCTTGCGCCATCATCAGGTCATCCAGCTCCTGTTCTTTAATATCCTGCTTTTGAATAGTTGATAAAACTTCTGCAACTGATTTACCCGGAACATTCGGGCAGGGCAGGCTGTGCTTATATTCCAGCCAGCAGTTAATAAGGTGGATTGCCTCCTCTATTGTCGGCACATAGCCGTTATGTACCTCTTTATGTAATTCCTCATTTCGTTTCATATAGGCAGGTTTTTTATCGATAGACGAGCCGATATAGCTTGGCAGCAATTTTTCAAAGGATTCCTGAAATTCGAGAAAAAATCTTTCAATAACCTTAGCCCGTGCATTATACGGAGATGCAAATACTGGCTTTATCCCCAGCTTTCCATATACTCCGGTAAAGCCAAGCTCCTCAAAGTCTTTATCTCCCTGAAAAAACTTTGCCCTGAATGCCTTACCGTTATCCTGATAAACAATATCTGGAATCCTGCCGATATTCAAAATCGAATTCCTGAGAGCTGATGCAATGCACTGGGTATCTTCTTCCAGCATAATTTCAAAGCCCACTAGCCCACCTGATTTCCAGTCCAGAAAGCCTACAAGGTTTGCTCTTGTTGGTCTGCCAGTGAATGGATTAATAACTTGAAAATTAAGCCTATGCCCGTCTGCTACTAATACCGAGCCAACCTCAAGCACTGAAGCGTCACGAACCAGATAGGGTTCAACCTTATCCCTGAGAGATTTCTGGCCTTCACGAGAGAGTATCCACTTATCAAAATGAGTCCGTTTAAACCACTCAGCGTATCTTCGGAAGGTTACATCTTTTGGAAGTATTTCATATCCCCGTTTTTTAAGGATATGTTTTGTAAGCCCCGTGGCCTTACCGATAGAAAACCGGTTCTGGTTCAGAAGCAGCTTCATAAATATTTCTATTTCTTCCTGGGACAGCGATGTCCTTATTTCCGCTGAGCCTTTATAGTTGTAATCAGGAACAAGTCTTGTCCAGTCAGAAGTGTCTTTTAGCTTAGACCTCCAGCGATATATTGTTCCTATTGATGTCTTTCCAAGTACCTCAAAAAGTTCTTTATAATATTCGCCTGTGTTATACAGCTCTAAAAATTCTTTGCTGGCCTGCTGTCTGTTTTTCTTTCCTTTCTTATACTCCTGCCACAGGTTAAGCAAATCCATTCTGGCAAGTGCTATCCTTTTCATATGCTCAGGAATAATGCGCTCCTGTGTCGGCTGGATTATTTCCGGCAGTTTCTCTTTATCCTCAAAAGCAAGAGAGTTATAGTATTCGTTAAAATATTTATTCTGCAATTCAGTTTCTAATGAACCCAAACATATTTTATAACTCTTGCCACCTCTAATATCTTCTGTTTTACATATATATTTCTGTTGTTTAATAGCTAGTCTGATTGCTCTTACTGTCACTCCTTTTAATTGTGCTACTGTTTTTACATCAAGCCATATTTGGGTTGCGTCTATAAGTTTGTTTTTCATTTTTCACCAACATTAAATGTAATCCGTGTTGGTATGATAAATCGGAATTCTCATAATGCGAGTGCTTTTGGGGGAAGTGTGTCTGTTCTGAAACAATAAATTTAGGCTTTTAAAACAGATTTGTTTGCATTTTTTAGAATAACAGTGGAATTTGTTAAGTTTATGTAGATATATGTCCTTTTATTAAAGGTTATAAAGAGAGATTAAGCTAAAAGTATTTCAAAATAGTTCTATATTCAGACATTTTGCAATCGTTCGCAAACTAAGTTAACATTAAAAACCGTTTTTATTAGTTTATTTATCAGCATTACTTCCCTCTTGGGGCATAAAAATTCCCCCATGTAATTAACAGGGAGTTTAGGAATTATCATTTAAAAGCTCTATAAAGCGAATTATACAAAACTGCCGTAAAGACGCATAAAGACACGTTTTTTAAAGATTCGACACACTTCCCCTATATTTCCCCGAACTTCCCAGGTCAGAGGAAATTGGAAAAAAAGATTTTTAGCGAAATCCGCCTCATACCTGCACGGGGCTAGAAATAGAGGTAGAATGCGAAAAAGTTCTATTTTCCAATTCCTTTCCAATTTTTTTCCGTTTTTTCCAATTTTCGCATTCTGCCTGAATTAGCCTCAGTCTCGCACCGTTTTTAAAGAATTGCCCGCTTCCCCGCACTCGCAACTGGAAAAAAAACGCCAATGGGATACAGGTAAACTCCGCAGGTGTTAAAGGATATAGGCTAATTTTCAAAAACCATCATCCCATTTCCCTCCCAGAAAACTCCCTTTCCTCCCATTTTCATCCCATTTTAAAAACTAGGCATTTATGCCTAGTTTTAGTAAATCATAGTGATTTTCCCTTATCCAAAATGGGATATTAAACTATATCAGTCTTTAAAGAAATAGCAGAAAACGTGATTTTATTAAGTGGGGCTACGTAGTGGAAGAAATCCGAACTAATTATTACGATAACATTATGGCATTCCAGCCGCTTATTCCAATTATAAAACAATTGCTTGCGGCATAAATAGCTTATTACACCAAATACAGTAATCATGCCTGTAAATACCTTTGCTAAATAACCTTTATGTTATAATTGCCTTGCAATATATCGCTGGGTAAGGGAAGCAATGATTAAAGAGTTTGAGAAGTATTTTAATGAATTACAGTCTGTTTCATTGGATGATATTACCGAACATACTCATAGACCGGCTTTAAGAGAGCTTTTAGTTAAAATTGCCACATCAGATAATAAGAAAAAAATACAAATAATTCACGAGGAAAAAAGAAGTAAAGAAGGCTTCGGCGCACCGGACTTTACTATAAAATCAACAGAAGCCATTATAGGCTACGTTGAAAACAAAAAAATTGAAGAAGATATAAGCAAAACCCTTAAATCTGACCAGATAAAAAAATATAAGAAGTTATCAGATAACATCCTGATTACTAATTATTGCGATTGGATATGGATAAAAGGCGATAATATACAAAAAGCCAGCCTGTTTGATAAAGACGATTTAGCGGATAAAAAATTTAAACTCGACCCTGCAAATGTTCAACAGGTACAGTCCATTATAGAATACTTTCTGTCTGAACCGCCAAGAAAATTAGGTAAATCAAAACTGCTTGCAGAAGCCCTTGCGGTCAGAGCCAGGAATTTAAAAGAATTTTTATATGAAGATATTGAACTGACAGTAAAGCAAAACACACAGGGCAGGATTTACGGGCTTTATAATACTTTTAAAGAAAACATATCCCATGAAATAACAACAGAAGAATTTTCAGACACCTTTGGGCAGATGATAGCTTACAGCCTGTTCCTTGCAAGGCTCAATGCAGGCAATAAAACCATAACCCTAAGAAACGCAAAGGACTTTATACCGGCATCATATGACCTAATCAGGGAGCTTGTGGACTTTATAGAGGACTTGCAAAAAATTGATGAATACAAAAACACACGCTGGATAATACAGGAAATACTTAGTATAGTTAATTATATTGATTTAGAGGCAATCTTACTGGATTTATCATTTATCCGGCAAACAGAACTGCTTGATGATGATGAAAAAGAGCTTTTCAAAAAAGACCCTTATATCTATTTTTATGAAGACTTCCTGAAAGCCTACGATGCCAGCATACGGCAAAGACGGGGGGTATATTACACGCCGCCGCCG
>Ga0081527_100456_pt1 | contig 20365 bp, 15 predicted proteins | sample HotLakmasection5_FD_70992 | JGI IMG/M metagenome (GOLD analysis project Ga0081527, IMG submission 70992) | Hypersaline microbial mat communities from Hot Lake, Washington, USA - Section #5 (SPADES assembly) (version 2) | ecosystem: Environmental > Aquatic > Non-marine Saline and Alkaline >... | reverse complement strand
TTCCTTCCATAAGTGTGGCTCCCCTCCCCCCTTTTTTCGCCTAAATGTTCTTTCTTATGACATTACCGAAAAAGTACACCCCTAATAAGTTGAAAGGCCCGCCGCTAAATAGCCTGTTATTCATTGTATACAAGCCTTTAAGTCCCTTAGAAAGGAAGGTAGCCCCCTTCCCGTCCATTAAAAACCTGGCTTTATTGGATTTTACAGCAATATCATCCAGCTCGCCCAGTCCCAGCTTCTTTAATATTTCGGCCATGGCTTTATCGTCGCCTTTTGTTTTGATGAGATCATCTACATTGCTGATGCCTGCCAGCCCGCCCAGCTTCCTGAGCATTTTTTTATAATACTCATGTCTGCTATCTCTGCTTATATTACTGAGTTTAAAGCTTTCTACAAGTTCTCTTGCGGCATTAGCGTTATATTCGCCCATGGTCTTTGTGGCTTTTTTAATAAAACCTCTGGCAGCACGGGCTATTTTCCTTTGGTCATTTGTTTTAAGTGCTTCCTGATATTTTTTTAATGCACCGGCATAACGTCTTTGATCCTTATAAGGCAATGCTGAAAAATCTGTATTGCCTATTTTCCCTTTTACTTCCTCAGCAGCTTTTCTGTAATCACCTTTAAGTGAAAAACCAAGCCAGTTCTTGAAAGCTTCCCACGTGTTTCTTTGACCGTCTGCATTTGCCAGTATTTGCCGGAAAGGTTCTCTTCCTTTCTCTGCATAAAGATCCTTTGTTTTGGTTAATACTTCATTTATAAGGTCGCCTTGCAAAGTTCTGCTGGCACCCCTGGCAAAACTGTTCAGCGGCTGGACTGTTTCTTTATTGCCCACAAAGTGCTTTACAGGAGCAAAATTCTTAATTCTTCTGCCGATTCCCTGGAAAAAATTATCAACCGGCCTGAGAAAACTATTTTGGACTTTTCTGTCAACCCAGTTCATTGCCCTTTTAATTCTGCTTTGCTCAAAGGTTTCCCCGGAGGACAGCCATTTATTAAATCCCACCATTGGGATAAATGCCGCCAGCCCGTATAAAAAATTATTAATAGTATCCATAGGACTCTGTTCGTTTGCAAGCTCGTTTAAAAACTTGCCTGCATTAGTATCCTGGGCACGATTTTTGGCCTGGTCTACCTTATTCGCCTTTTCGTTTACATCTCCTATAACAGGCAGGTGTCCCGGATAATCTATATTCCCCTGAAAACGGGGTGGATAATATTTATTTGTTCCAAAATCTGACATTATTACTACTTCCTAAAATTTTACATATAAGCAAAGCTAAACCTTCCTATATCTATAAAGTTGGTTTTTACCGATAAATTGCCCTTTTTGCCTTGAAAACCTAATAAATATTAAGAAATTTAACCCCTTGTTTACGTTATAGCATTTCTGCAAAATTGTTTTTATATCAGGAATCAGAAAATAGTATTAAGAATTGTTAATATTTTAATTAAAAATGTAAAATTAAGTTAACATTTTTTAAGATAACGATTAATTTCTTATAAAAAATGGAATAAAACCCGTAGGGTAAATTATATTTTCATTATTTTAAGTAATGAGTTCGTGCAGGAATAATTAGGTTTTTAAAACAATTTGGAGAATATAAAAATGAAAAAAAGACGAGCGCAAACAATGGTAGAATTTGCAGGAATTGCGATTTTGGTGCTAATCATTATACTTGTAGGCCTGTACAAATTTAGCGACAAACTTGCTGATTTCTTTGGAGGAAACTCTCCTGAAAAGAAATTCAACTATTCAAGGACTGTAAAATTTGAAAAACCTGAGGATTTGCTCAGTGATGTTACCGTTACATTTGACGGTACTATCATTGAACCGCCTGTAGAAAAAGTTATCAGGGACGGACTTACATCAGGGTCTTATATTCAGACAAGCGGTTCTGCTGCTAGAATGGCAGAAATGGGCAAAATTATGGAAGAATACATACTCCAGCTTAAAAATTTATCAGTAGGAGGCGCCCCGCCCAAGCGAACTGCTTTTATAAATGCCCTGGATGACTTTTTGCTAATACTGAGAGACGTTGGTGATACAAACGCCGACGGTTCTGAAGGATTTCTGGAAATTTACACCGGTTATGCTCCTGACCAGTTACTTGAGAAAAAACTCAGTGCAATTGAGATGGCTACATCCCTTGGCCAGACGGCAGCTATTACAGCAGTTAAAAATACCGGTGATCAATATGCCCTAACTCTGGGAACAGGTAACAGGCAAGATATAATAAAAACCTATATAGATGATCTTACCAATATTGGCAATTTTACCGATTATTATATAGACCCCACACTTTATGTGGAATACCTTGGAGAAGAAAAAAAATCCGGTGATATAACCCAGGCTCAAACCCTTGTAGATGCAATTCAGGCAAACCTGGGAACTATGACAACGGAAGAAAAGCTTCACCTTGCAGGTCTTGTAAAAATTTATTATGGCGGCGGTTACAGCCAGGCTTCACCTTCCGCATATAACAGTGAAAGAATGTGCAACACTTTCGCAGGCACAATGCTCACCCCCACGGATTGTGAAATTCCTACCCCGTAAAAAATAAAAATAAGTCAATAAAAGAGCGGTTAAAAAAACCGCTCTTTTAATTTATTCTATAAAGTTGTCCAGCTCTTCTTTAAAAGCCTCAGGATCAAAATATTTTCTAAATTCCACTCTCATCCTTTTGTTTTCTTTGTTGTTAACAAGATAAACAGTGGGATATCCGGGAATATAGTACTGTCTCACTATTTTTTCATTTATTGGTGAGTCTGTTTTTATGATTACAAAATTATAATCTTTTTCATACTTTTTCCTGTATTCTTCAAAAACAGGTGCAAATTTTCTACAGGCGCTGCACCAGTCAACATAAAAATTTATAACTGTGGGTTTATTATTTTTTTGAGCTTCTTTCCAGGTCATGCCGGTATAATAATCAGACGGCAAAGGATTTTTTTTTGGAGCAACAGCCTGAGCGGGATTTTGGAAAACAAAATACAGTATCAATGCTGATAAACTCGTCAGGGTAAACAGGACAAAAGTCTTTTTCATCATCATAAAATTGCTCCTTTGGGAACTATTGTTATACCTGAGTCTGTCACGTAAAAACCACGTGCGCGATCTTCTTCGCTGTTGTATCCTATTTCTGTATATGGAGGAATTACAACACCTTTATCAATTATAGATTTTTTAATTTTAGCATATCTTCCTACGTTTACATTTTCAAAAATTATTGATTCTTCAACATGAGAAAAACTGTTTATTCTTACGCTGAAAGATATAACACACCTGTCAATCTGTCCCCCGCTAATTACAGAACCTTCTGAAACTAGTGAGTTGGTTGCCATACCGGTACGTTCTGACTCTTTCCAGATGAATTTTGCCGGAGGAAGATTACGGTTTTCTGTTCTAATAGGCCATTCCTGGCTATACATATCAAATTCCGGCAGCGGGCTAAGCAGGTCCATATTTGCCTGCCAATATGCATCGACTGAACCTACATCTTTCCAGTAACCTACCTCTGATTCAGTCATTCCTTTTATAAAATTCCTGCTGAAGTCATATACCAGCACATTATACCTGTCCACCATATTAGGGATTACATTATTTCCAAAATCATGGTTGGATAAAGAACTTTGCGCATCTGCCACTATTTCTTTAAGAAGTGCGTCTTTATTGAAGATATAGTTACCCATGGATGCGAGTACCTTATCCGGCTGGCCCGGAATAGTTGCCGGGTTTTCTTTGGGTTTTTCCTGAAAACCTATAAGTCTCCAGTTTTCATCTATAATCATTACACCAAAATGATGTGCCTGGTCTACAGGTACAGGAATAGCAGAAATTGTGAGGTCTGCTCCTTTTTTACGGTGGTATTTGAGCATGTGGTTAACGTTCATCTTATAAATATGGTCACCGCCAAATATACAAACGTAATTTGGATTTTCATCGGTAACCAGGTTTTTGTTCTGGAATATAGCATCAGCTGTGCCTTTGTACCAGTCAGCACCTGTCCTCATCTGGGCCGGGACAAGGTCGATATAATGCCCGGTAATGGGTGAAGCCGGCCATGTTCTGGATATATGCTTGTTTAATGAATCTGATTTAAATTGAGTCAGAATTTTTATCTTGTAAAAGCCTGAATTTATGAAGTTGTTCATCACAAAATCAATAATTCTGTATCGTCCCCCAAAAGGCACAGCTGGTTTTGCCCTGTCTTTTGTAAGCGGAAAAAGCCTTTTTCCTTCTCCCCCTGCAAGGATCATTACTATTACGTCGTCTTTATACATAATATAAACTTCTCTCTTACCTTACTCAAACCCAAGTTTAACGTAAATTATTTTATAATGCCAACGCCATAATATTAATTTAATCTTAAAATTTACTCATCCAGGCTTAAAACTGCCATGAATGCTTCCTGGGGCACTTCAACCTTTCCGACTGATTTCATGCGTTTTTTACCTGCTTTTTGTTTTTCAAGGAGTTTTCTTTTCCGGGAAATATCCCCGCCGTAGCATTTATCAATAACGTTTTTTCGCATGGCTTTTACGTTTGTCCGTGCTATAACACGTGTACCTATTGCTGCTTGTATCGGAACCTCAAACATCTGCCTTGGAATTATTTCCTTGAGCTTGCTTGCCAGACGCTGACCCACGTGGAAAGAATTATCCTTATGCACAATGGAACTTAAAGCATCCACAACTTCGCCTGCCAGCATAATATCAAGTTTTACCAGGTCAGACCGCTTATATCCGCAAAACTCATAATCAAGACTTGCATATCCCTTTGATCTTGATTTCAGCTGGTCATAAAAATCTGTAATAATCTCACTAAGCGGGATTTCATATTCCAAATCAACCCTTTTATCATCCACATACTTCATATTCTTGAATATACCCCGCTTTCCCTGTGCAAGGTCCATTAATACTCCTGTATAATCATTGGGAGTCAGTATATTTACTTTTACATAGGGTTCTTCTATATACTCAATGAATTGAGGTGAAGGGAAATTGGCCGGGTTATCAACCTTTAATACTTCCCCGTCGGTTTTAATGACGTGATAAACAACGCTAGGGGCTGTAGTAACAAGGGAAAGGTCATATTCCCTTTCAAGCCTTTCCTGCGCAATTTCCATATGCAGCAATCCCAGGAAACCGCACCTGAACCCAAATCCAAGAGCAGATGATGTTTCCGGCTCAAAGACTATACTGGAGTCATTTAGCATGAGTTTTTCCAGAGCATCTTTAAGTTCGTGGTACTCATCGTTATCCACAGGGTACATACCGCAAAAAACCATCGGTGCCGCTTTTTTATAACCAGGCAAAGGTTTATCCGCTGGTTTTGATGCGGAGGTTATGGTGTCACCCACAAGCTGGCAAACTTCTTTTATGGAAGCTGCCACATAGCCTACTTCTCCGGTTTTAACTTCATTTACCGGAGTCCTTAGAGGCCTCATATAACCGAGTTCTGTAACTTCAAAACTCTTTTTATTGGCCATAAATTTTATTTTTTCACCGTCTTTTATACTGCCGTCAATCACCTTAAAAAAGGCAATCGTTCCCATATAAGAATCATAAATACTATCAAATACCAACGCTCGAAGAGGTTTATTGCTGGTATCTTCCGGCGGCGGAATATATTCCACTATTGCTTCAAGTACTTCGTCTATCCCGACACCGGTCTTTGCGCTGGTTAGTATTGCATTGGAAGCGTCAAGGCCAAGAACATCTTCTATCTCATGCCTGGCCCTTTCAGGATCAGCATTAGGAAGGTCAACCTTGTTGATAACCGGGATAATCTCCAGGTCCTGCTCAATCGCAAGGTAAACATTCGCCATGGTCTGGGCTTCTACGCCCTGTGTGGCATCGACAATAAGCAGCGCCCCTTCGCATGCGGCAAGGCTTCGTGAGACTTCATAACTGAAATCCACGTGGCCGGGGGTATCTATGAGGTTAAAAATATACTGACTACCGTCTTTTGCCCGGTAATCCATTCTTGCGGCCTGCAGTTTAATGGTGATTCCCCGTTCCTGCTCAAGGTCCATAGTATCAAGGAGCTGGGCTTTCATATCCCGCTCTGATATTGTGCCGGTTCTTTCCAGAAGCCTGTCGGCCAGTGTGGATTTGCCGTGGTCTATATGCGCTATTATGCAGAAATTTCTTATATGTTTAATCATGATTACTCGTTTAATTTAGTTCTAATTACTCACCCCGGTAATTAGTATAATCAGAAAAAAAATGTTTTGCCATAAAAAAAGATGGGCTTTTAAACCCATCGATGTTTTATTACTGAAATTATTATGTTCTTTATTATTCCTGATCTCTTATTGCAGCTATTTCATTTGCTTTATTGTTTATGATTGTCTGGACTTCTTCCATTCTTTCGGTGTTAGTTTCATTAACAGCTATAATTTCGGCTCCGCCGTCATCTACTCTGAAGGATTCTACATAGTCAGAAACTCCATCCTGGTATAAATAATATCTGTTACTGTCTTCATCCGCTTCTAATCTATGGCCTTCAGGTACTACAAATATTGCTCTTTCCACATTATCCAGTTCTAAATATTGTGGATTATCATGACGGTCCAGATGCCTTAAATCAGCAATATATGTATCTGCACCTTCACCTGTGTCTACATAAGTAGTATCAGACTTTAAGTGATCAACTACTACATCATCGCCGTTACCGGTGGATATTTCTGTGGAATAGGCATTAAGCCCAAGGTGGAAATTAACTTCTCCTGTGTCTCTTATGGACCTGCCTGTAAACATGACCAGTCTCGACCCGTTACCTTCGGCTTCGATGGTATTTTCTGTTGCTGTACCGGATCTTAGGATTATTCCAGCCCCATCAGGATCGTCTATTCTCACAGCATGCCCCATTCCTGTAGCTGTTTCTCTTGTAGTACTGGTACTATGTATAAAGTCTATTTCATCTGATCCGGTAATTTCTTGCCGATTACTTGAAATACCGTCTTCAAATATAGTCCTTCCGCTCGATGTATCGAGAAGAGTTAAAGTATCCGGGTCTACTCTTACCTCATCTTCAGTAGAAACCTGTGTTTCCAGAAATTGTGCCACAGGTTCTGCCAAACTTTGGGGAGCTACAGGTTCTGCCGGTGCTTCCGGCTCGGCATTAGGTTCTACTGCTGATGCCACCTCTTCAGGTGTCAACGGAGTATGAGTAACCGGATTTTCATAATAATCTGCCGGTGCCACCATTGAATTGGATTGAGCCATCAATTCTGCTCTACCTGTCGGATCGCCTGTTGAAGCAGTAGCTTCTTCCCCTGCGTCTGTACTTTCGGAATCTGTGCCTTCAGAATCAGTCGCAACAGCCTGTTTGCTCGAGGTTCCTACAGGCCCTGCAATTCTAACTGTACCATCATCTAACGGGTCACCTTCGGTTATCCCTAATTCAACATTTAATCTTTGCATTAAATTTTCATAATCTCTTGCTATAGCCTGAATTCCCGGATCATTGGGATGCATTTCCGCAAGTCTTGTCATTGTAGAATCTGCCATTGCAAAAGGATTATTCTGTGGAACATTTCCGGTAAATCCGCCGTTTTGTAACCATTGGCCAACTGAAGCCATAAACGGATCATTAAATAACGAACCCCCTTGCGGATCGTTAAACAAAGACCCGCCGGTAAAACCTGGATTGTCCGTAATATTAAATCCACCATCAGTTATATCATATATTCCACTTATCAAATCATCCATATTCCCAAAACCTGGTGATGTTCCGGGATTCCAATGTTGTCTAAATCCATGAAAGACTGGATTGTTCCATGGATATGGATTATTTCTTTGTTTTACTCCTTCTGGCATAACTCCCCTAGTCTCCTTTCACTATACTTCCTGCCCAAAATTAGTTTCATTTCAACTAGAAAAAATTCATATAAATATTTTGTTGTTTAATACTTTTTTTCCAAAATACTATTTAACTTCCTATAGAACTTCCTGTTTATATAAAGTATTTGCATATAAAAAAATTGCTAAAGTTAAAAACTTTTGTTAATAAATGTAAATACACATTAATATTGTCAACTTAAAAGACAGCTCCTGAATTGTTAATTTTAAAATTATGTTATTCAGCGGAAACTTCCTGTAAATTTTCTGCTTGACTTTTATTGACCTGTCTTTCTGCCGGAATGATAAAATTGAATGTAGAACCCTGTCCGGGTTCGCTTTCTACCCAGATTGCTCCGCCAAGGCCGGACATTAATTTTTTTGCCAGGGCAAGCTTAAGACCGGTTCCTCCGTATTTTTTAGCGGTGTTTCTTTCTATCTGGTTGTATTCATCAAAAATTACAGCTTTTTCCTCCTCAGATATACCGATTCCGGTATCGGTTACCTTAAACAAAAGATAAGACCTGTCGGTAAACTCTTCAGGAACCTCAATTCCCTGTGCTTTAACAATATCAATGTCAGGATGCATAATTTTAAACATTACAGAACCGATTTCCGTAAATTTAACTGCATTATCAAGCACAATATAGATAATTTTTGATACCAGTTCTTTATCGCTATAAATAGTTTTTTTTGTCACATCGTTAAGATCCACTTCAAATTGCAGACCCTTATTTTCTGCACGGCATCTGATATTTTCACAAATTTGACTTATGGTTGTCTTAAGGTCAAAAACCTTCCTATTTGGCTCAAAAGAGCTTGTTTCAAGCCTGGAAAGTTCCAGAAAGTCCGTTACAAGTTCCAGAAGACTGTTTGCATTTTTGTTCATTATAGTTATATATTTAAGCTGTTTTTCATTGAGTTCTCCGCAAATACCATCAAGCATCCCCTGAGAAAAACCTATCAGTGAATGGACAGGAGTTTTGAAATCATTAGAAAGCCCTGTTATAAAAGCATTTTTATAATTACTTATCTTTGAATTTTTTTCATATTCAACCAGCAGTTTTTCAATAACTTTTTGATTTCTGGTTACATCACGAGCTGTTATTATAATTTTTTGTTTTTTTACAAGATTGCTGCAGGAAATCTCTATATAAATATTTTCATCATCCTTGTTTTTTGAAGAAATGACATAAGGCTTTTCTTCATTAATAGAACTCTGAATTTTTTCTATTTCCTCATCAAAAAGAAGGGCTATGTTCCGCCCGATCATTTCCTGTGCATTGTAGCCAAAAATATTGCACGCTTTTTTATTCCAATGCACGATATTATTTAAGTAATCAATTATAATAACCGCATCCGGGTAATTATTAAAATTATTTATAAATGAGAATTTTTTTATAAAAGAATCAATTTTCATAAACTAAATTATAAATTTTTATAGTGTTTTAATGATAGCATAAAACACATATAACAAAGAATTACATTAATAGCAGCAAAAATTTACAATGAATTAACCACTTACGATATAATAAGAAAAATTAATTTTAAACAGAAATAAACCCGATGCTTTTTACCTACAATATATTATTAACAATATTAGCCATCGTCCTAAGCCCTATAGCGGCTGTTGCTTTTATATTACAGCCAAAATTCAGGGCAGGTTTTTGGGAAAAGATCGGGATTTACGGACAGGATAAGCTACAAAAAAAGTCGATTTGGGTACATGCCGTTTCTGTAGGAGAAATTAATGCCACAGAAGGGCTTATAAAGGAAATTAAAAAGAACTTCCCGGAATATTCCCTTGTAGTAACCACAGTAACAGCTACAGGCCAGGAAGTCGCTAACAAGAAACTTGCAAATACAGCTGATGTAATCTCTTTTTTCCCCTATGATTTCAGCTTTTCTACAGAAGCCGCTATAAAATCATTTAATCCGGCATTGATAATAATAGCAGAAACCGAAATATGGCCCGGCTTCGTTAATCAGGCATATAAAAAAGACATTCCTCTTATGCTGGTCAACGGAAGAATATCTCCGGGATCATTTAAAGGATATAGTAAATTCAGGTTTTTCTTTAAAAAAGTGCTGGAAAAATTCAGTCTGATACTTATGCAGTCAGAAACAGACAGGGACAGAATCATAAAAATAGGCGCACCCCGGGAAATTACAGAAGTTATGGGAAATCTGAAATTCGACATAACACATAAACTTGACGAAAAAGCCATTAACAAACTTAAAAATTCATTAAAAATTGGCGAAAAACGGATTTTAACCGCAGGAAGTACTCATCAGGGAGAGGATGAAATAGTTCTTGAAGTATATAAACTGCTAAAACAGGATTTTCCGGATTTAAAGCTTTTGCTTGCCCCAAGACACCCGGAACGAAATGAAAACGTGCTTAATATGATTAAATCATGCGGCTATAAATACGGACTGAGAAGCCAAAAACACAGGTTCGATGAAGCGGACATAATTTTGCTTGATACAATGGGTGAGCTGGGACAGCTTTATTCAGCCAGCTATATAACTTTTATCGGTGGAAGTTTTTCCGGCACAGGCGGTCATAACCCCCTTGAGTCTGCAATTTATGGTATACCTGTCTTATCAGGCCCTACAGTTTATAACTTTAAGGATATATATAAATTTATGACCACGTCCGGTGCGGCAAAAATCGTACAGGACAGAAACGAACTATATGTTCAATTAAAAAATTATCTAAATAACGTAGATAACTATAATCAAGCAGGCAAAGCATGCCTGGAAATTTTTGAAAAAAACAGAGGTGCTCTGGACTTTGCAATTCAAAAAATTAAAGATTATACCTAAAATAACTATTATATCTATTTGTTTAGTATTATTGCTCTGCCTTGCAATGATAACTGGTTCGGCTTTCAGGTTTGCAGAGGAAGACTTTGCTGTTATTAACAATAGAAAAGTATTCCTGAAAATTGCTGATACACCTGAAAAACAGGCCAGAGGACTTATGTATATAAAAAAGCTGCCGGAAAATTACGGGATGATATTTCTTTTTGACAGGGCAGAGCCACGTTCTTTCTGGATGAAGAACGTGGAAATACCTCTGGATATTATATTTATCAGAAAAAATAAAATCGTAAAAATTATTAAAAATGTTCCGGTTGATAAGGAAAATACAGATACAATTTATAAATCAGTATATAAATCCGACTGCGCTATAGAGGTTAATGCAGGTTTTTGCGACAGGTATAATATCAAACAGGGGGATGCGGTTCTTTTAAGCAGGAGTATACACTATAAATGGAGGAAGGTTAAATTAACGGGAAATGAGTGAGAACTCAGTTTGATGAAGATTTCAAGTTTTTTAAAAAGGCTGACCATCTCCGGGTTTCTTCTGATAATGCCGGGGATTTTATGTATTTCAACGATTTTTGCGAATGAATCAAAAATAATTCTTTTTTATACCGGCTGGCACGCAAAAACCCATGAAGCAAAAGCAGTTTGTCGACAATTATCGGATAATTTCCATATACAATTTCAGGAATACAATATAGATCGGTTAAGTACACAAAAAGAAATAGAAAATGCCCGTTTAAAAGTACCTTCGGCAGTTCCATATATTTATGTGCTGGACCAAAAAGGAAATATAATTTATAAAAATCTCTATCAAGCCGGTTCTGCTGATGAAATTGAATTAAAGATAAAGGAATATTTCAACTGAAACAGACTTTTCTTTACCTGATAACCAGTCGAAAATCCATATTAAAAAACAAATAAAACGTTTTTACGTAAGAATTTTTTGTTTTGTTATAGTGAAATGAGTTTATTTTTAGGACCCCCCCGGCTTTGCCCGGCTTCAAGCGGGAGCATAGTCTCATTCATGCCCGGCTTGCGGGAGCATAGTCTCATTCATGACGGATTTTCCTAAAAACGCTCTCTGCTTAGGCATTGTGCCATTAAATATTTTTTCATCTCCTGATTTCTTTTTAAGAGCACAATATTTCCTTAATGGTTTAAATAAATTTTACCTGCAAGCCTTAACCTGTGAGTTGATTGCTGAAATTTATTTCTTGGTTTAGTTTAAAAAATACTTATAAATTTAAAATTACAAAGGGGTTTTAATGGCGGCAATAACTGAATTATCTATGGAATATAGGCCATGGGGATATTATAAAATTTTGGAAGAAGATAAAAACTATAAAGTAAAAAAACTGGTAGTAAATCCGGGTAAACGAATAAGTTTACAGACACATAAATACCGAAACGAATTCTGGGCTATTGTGGATGGTAATCCTATGATTGTTTGCGGTGATGTTTGCAAAAAATATTATCCTGGAGAATCCGTGTTTATCCCCAAAGAAACAAGGCACAGACTCGAAAACAGGACAGATTCACAGATTACTGTAATTGAAGTACAAAACGGGTCTTATCTTGGTGAAAATGATATCCAGAGGATTGAAGATGATTATAACAGGACAGATGCCTGAAAAGTTCTTTAATTATTTTATCTTTTTAACTCGACTCATCATACAAGTATTCTAAAAAAATAAACGATAAATAAGAAATTTTATTCAGAAATAAACAAAACGGATAAATTTTAAAAAACCTGTATAAAAAAGCGGTGGCTTTGCCACTATGCGTGAGCAGAGAGCGATGTTTTCTTAAAGCAGGGCTTTGCTCTGCTTACAAGCGGGAGCATAGCCTCATTCATGCCCGGATTGCGGGAGCATAGCCTCATTCATGCCCGGATTGCGGGAGCATAGCCTCATTCATGCCTGGCTAAAGCGGGAGTAAAATCTCATTCATGCCCGATCTTAAGAAAACTAACTCATTTTTTGGTCTAATAGCTTTAAATAAATATTATCCACCTGTAGATTAGCAGTTTTTCTAATGAAATAGTTTGAATCAACCTATAAAATACTAATTAAAAATAAGGGGGGAAGTGATTTTGTTTAAATCATGGGGATGTTTAATATTGTCAATTTGTGCGGCATTTACTATTTGCCTTGCTGTAAGTGAAAAAGCCGGTTCGGAAATTCTTTCAGGTGTTGTAAATAAAGAGCATATTATCAGCAGGTCCGGTGTTGTTCTTAATAAAGATACAGGTAATCCGATTGCTGGAGCTTCGGTTTCCATTCCCGCAAAAGGTATAGAGACCAAAACCAATGATTATGGAGAATACAGGCTTGATTTACCCGATGAAAGGCCATTGATCCTTGCTGTGAGAGCAAAAGGTTATAAGCCGTTTTCATTGATACTTGAGAAAAATAAGTCTAATAGTCCGATGATAATTGCTATTGCAGAACAGGAAAGAAATGAAATTATTATAGACACAGGGCTACACCACCTTGGAGATAATAAATATTCGGATAATTCTGCCAATTCCACGGATTTTTCCGCTCCTGCTGCGGGTCCATATTATTTTAAGGAATTTTTTATAGACAGTATTGAACCGCAGAGGAGTGTGCTGTTAAAAATAGGATCGATAATAGGAATAGATACTAAAACAGCACAGAGCATGAGGCAGAGTAAGGTATTGACAAGCTCCAGTACTCCTGTAAAAGTGTTTTTTAATTCCCAGCATGTCGGAGAGATAGATTATAATGGAAATGATCATATTATAAAGATTCCTTCAGAGCTTGTAAGGACAAATTCATATAATCATGTAAGAATTGAGACGGGCATTAATATTAATTCCCGGTCCCGTAAGGACTATGATGATATTGAGTTTATACACCTTATCCTGGAGTTTAAATAGGGAATTTAATTCCGTATAGCTATATTATACAAGGGGTTCAAGAGTTTGTTAAATAAAATCGTAAAAACTTAACGTTAATTTTATTTCAAACTAATTTGTATAACTATTTAAATATATTCATCTTTTTTTAAAAAACAATTGTAAATTTATACACTAAATTTCGGAAAATAAAAATTCTTTTGGATTAATATAATCACACATCCGTTTAATACTAACTTGTTTGTGCAGTAATAATTTACAATTTTGACCTGAAGTTAAAATTATTCTATTAATTTATACAGGAGCTGAAAAATATTTTGGAGAAATTGGCAACACTCAATAACAAATTAATTATCGGGGGAAGTGTGGTTTCATATTGCATAAAAATTAAGTTGGATAAGTTTTAACATTTATTATAATCATCCAAAAAAAGGAGGAGAAAAGGGGGTAAAAACCTTTAAACTAAAGAAGAAGGAAGAATTTTAGGTAATTTCGAGTTTTAGTTAGACAGATAGCTGACATACACTAATAAAACCGGAAAATCAAAAAAACAAAGTGTATGTAATTAGTGGAGGGAATCAGAGTGCTTGAACACGGCTATATCCAAATTTATACAGGAGACGGAAAAGGTAAAACCACAGCATCATTAGGGCTGGCTTTACGTGCAATAGGACATGGCTGGAAAGTTCTTATCGTGCAATTTGCCAAGGGGGATCAGGCAAATTATTACGGAGAAATAATATCTTCATCAAAATTAATGCCAAATCTGGAAGTGGCTCAATTTGGCCTGGACAGAGTTGTTTATTCAAGTAATGTAAATTTTGAGGATTATAAAGAAGCCAAAAAAGGCTGGGAATATGCAAAAGAAGCTATCCAGAGCAAAAAATACCAGATGATTATACTGGATGAAATAAACATTTGCGCTGATCTGGGTATGATAAAAATTTCAGAAATTAAAGAGGCATTAATAAACAAGCCCAAAAATCTTGAGATAGTCCTTACCGGAAGGTGTGCCCATCCGGAACTTGTGTCCATGGCACATCTTGTTACTGAAATGAATCCTAAAAAACACTACTTCCAGCAGGGTGTTATGGCAAGACAGGGTATTGAATATTAGAAAAATATCACATATAATATTTATATAAAAGGTTAAATAAAAATCAACATTATCAGAATAAAAATATTTAACCATGTTTACGCAGCTGCTAAAGGATTAAGTGGATTAGGTTTTTTAAAATATAAGTTAATATAATTCCTGAAAAGGAATTATTCTCTGTTTATAAGGATCATGTCTGTGAAATTTAATTGTCAAAAAGGTCATCATATATCTATTTATTTGCTTTTATGTGCTCTCGGGATCTTTTTGGTTTTTTCAATGAAGCCTATTTTTCAGAGTGTGAATAATACATTCACAGACACGGCAGCACCGCAGAAAAACCCCAAGCTGAATCAGGAAGGAATAACAACAAGCACCATAGGCAAGGGCATAGCTACTTACAGCCTGCCTCCGGTATATCCCGCTCCTCCGGTAGCCCCTGGGGACCCACCACCTGTGGCAATAGTAGGAGATTGCGGTCCGAGCGGTTGCGGTACAATCGTTATTGCTGATGAAGAAGCTATTTGCGGTACAATGCCCGGTCCCGGAGGGGTATTAGAAGACGGGTGCTGGGTGTGTAACCATTCAACAGGGATGTGGTACTGGGAAATTAACACAGATACGCCATGTCAATCATACTGGTATGATTTTGACACAACTTGTAGTGGGCCTTGTTCGTCATACAGTCCGCCTTATACCGGGATTAGTACAGGCTATTGTTATGTATGTACATCCAGTGGTGCAAATATTGGAATATGGCAGAAAAGGAAGGATGGTTCGGTTTGCGCTAATTTCTGGAATTCTCCTTACAATTGCGTTAACAGTGATGTTCCTTATGAAACAACATGTGGTTGCCTTGGTGTACCTCCTGTTTATGGTATTTATCACGAAGAAACCACACTTACAGACATGTGCTGGATATGTGACGGTTCTCAATGGATAAATTCACTGGATATGCTGCAATGCGAAGCTATGTGGATTGATATAACGGGAAGCTGTAATCCTTTTGTTGCATGGGATGATGATTTTCCGTATTGCGGTTGCGTAACCCCACCTCCTGCAAGAGGACCTGATCCTTCTGGCACAGGAGATTGTTGGATTTGTAACGGCACAAGCTGGATAAATGAGACTGACCCTGTCGTTTGTACAGATTTTTGGATAAATGATAGTTGTACAACCAGTAGCCCAACGGGGTTATCCTGTGCTGATCCTCTTCCCTCAACATCACCTGGTGCAGGCAACTGTTGGCTTTGTACAAATCCTCTGGAAAATTATAGAGTAGCCGCTTATAATGCCACCAATCCTTTATATTTAGGTTGGGGCGAACCCTGCGATAAATTCTGGAAAATTCCTGATTATCCGCCTTATCTTAATATTCCCGGATACCCGGATGATGTGGAAACAGTATGCGCAGACCCCTTATCAGGCGTATCTCACCCGGAACCGGGTATTACCTACGACTCTGATAAAGACCAGTGGGGTTGTTGGTTATGCACTTCCGGCGGTAATTTTAATTGGATATACTGGAATGCAGGCAGATTTGATAATATTGGAAGCGATCAATATCAGGCATGCCATAATTTCTGGATAGAAGGCCAGTATCCGGCAACAATTCCGGCTTCTCCCGTAAAACAACAGCGTATATACGAATACGGAGGCGCAGGGGATGATGTTGGAGAAGGAATTGTATTATATGCAGGTAATTTGTATATAGTAGGTGCAGAAGCCAGTGACGCACCCGGCGGAGGCTCTGATATTTTCGTAATGAAAGTGAACGCAGCTACCAGTGTTGTTCAGTGGAAAAAACAATATGGCGGGGCAGGAATAGAAGTTGGAAAGGACATTGTGACAGATGGAACACATTTATATGTAACCGGCTATGAAGATAGCGACACTGCTGCAGGCGGAGACCTGGATATACTGGTAATGAAACTTGATATGAGCGGTAATATTGTCTGGAGTAAACAGTATGGCGGAGTCGGAGCAGATAATGGGCGGGCAATAGATGTTGATCCGGCAACAGGTGAAATTTATGTAACAGGTGATGAGGCCAGCGACCCTGTCACTCCGCTGGATGATATATTTGTGATGAAGCTCGATCCAGACGGTAATATGTTATGGGGAACCCAGTTTGGCGGTACAGAAACTGATACCGGTCAGGATATTAAATATGATGATGGATTTGTTTATGTAAGCGCTAATGAATATAGTACTTCCGGTGGAATTCATAATGATATTTTATTAATGAGACTTGACGCCAATACAGGAGCCATTGACTGGTTTTACTCCTATGGCGGAACCGGTTATGAAGGTGCAAATTCATTGATTGTTGAAGCACCATATATTTATGTAGCAGGCAGCTCAAGTAGTGATACCAGCATTGAAGACGGTGGAAGCGAAGATATATGTGTAATGAAACTTAATAATGATGGAACTATAGTATGGCATAATCAGTATGGAGGTACTGGGTCCGATAAAGCAAATGATATTGCGTACCTAAGTAATTCCCTGTATGTAACTGGATTCGAAACAAGCGATACTGATGCAGGCGCTAATTATGCTACTGCACAGGCAGGAGGAATGGACCTGTTTGTAATGAAATTAAACGAAGCTGACGGGTCTGTGATATGGAAGCAACAGCACGGAGGAACAGGTAGTGAAATTGGTACAGCGCTGACTGCTGCATCAGGATATGTTTATGCGACAGGTCAGGAATCCACTGATCCGGATGGAGGCGGAAAAGACATTTTATTATTAAGCCTGGAGACAACTCAACCTCTAACACTTGGGGACGCAAGAGATATTGACGGATGGGGACACGAAGGAGTTACGCTAGATAGTGAACCTATAACAACCTGGTCTCCAACAACAATTATCATGCCTACTCATGGAACTTCGGTTTCAGCCTGGACAGCTCAGGGAGTTGATGTTTCATGGGCTGATAACGTTATTGGGGCAGGGTGGCTTTTGGAAGGGACTATTCTTGATCCGGAATTAAACGCTGCTCCGCCGCCGCACGAGGAAGAAATTTTGTGGAGTCATATTACCCCTTTAGATACTACACCTCCACCACCGCCGCCGCCTCCTCCTCCAGCAACAGACGGTACAATCTGGAAATACCAGTATGGACTTTCGAATTCAGATTCATATGAAGGCGTATCGGACATGTTTATTACTACTGATTCCATTTATGTAGTGGGGGTAATTCATACTGATAATTCTGTCCATGGAGACAAAGACACATTTGTAATGAAGCTGAATAAGCTTGACGCATCAGTAGTATGGGTAAAAAGATATGGAGACCAGGAAGCGGGTAACATTTTCTATAAAATCAAGAAAAATGGAAATTATTTGTATTTAGCCGGTTATACTGAGATTTCTTTAGGTTTTACCGGATGGCATAATATTGCGGTTGCCAAGTTAAATGAGGCTGACGGTTCAGTTGTATGGATAAATCAATATGGCACTGATTATATTTCTCAGCATGACGCTGCAACTGATATAGAAATATCAGGAACCGGGGATCTTTATGTATCCGGTTCTTTGCAGGCAGGCGCTGTTCCGGTTGATGATTCTGATCCAACCAATACAACTTATGACCTGTTTGTTATGAAGTTAAATGAGGCTGACGGCTCTGTAATCTGGAGGAAAAATTATGGCGGAAGAAGTACTGAGTATGGAGGTGGAATGGAATTATCAGGTGGATATATTTATTTGGCAGGATCAGAAGTTTCTGACCCTGACGGTGGTGGTGATACTTCTATTACAGCACCTCGTGATGCTGTTTTAATGAAGTTAAATGAAGCTGATGGTTCTGTGGTTTGGGCAAACCAGTATGGCGGAATATCATATGAGGCTTTCGAGGATTTAACTGTATCAGGTAGTTATGTATACGCATTTGGATTTGAGTATGAGCCAACCGGGGGTTATCCTTCTAATACCGGCAGAAATATGATTATAGGAAAATTTGATATATCTGATGGTTCTGCGGTGTGGGTTGTTAATTATGGTAATGATCTCAGTTACGGTCCATATTGTAATAATCCGACAATATCAGGCAGTGATTTATACTGTACAGGATATTCTTCTGAAGGTAATATGCTTGTAATGAAAATAAACGAAGCTGACGGGTCTTTAGGCTGGATGAAGCGGTATGGCGGTTCTGGTACTGAGTCTGCAAATGCACTTGTCTTGTCAGACGGATATTTATATGTTGGAGGTAGTGAGAACAGTGATACAACCCTGGGTGGATCAATTAATGACGCAGTTGTAATGAAGATCGAACTTGCACAAACAACTAATTTTTCCATGGCTCTTGAAGGAACACCTGTTCCTCTTGGTACAGCTGCAGGGGAATGGAGCCTGGCAGGAGACCCTCCAATACCGTTATATGGTGATGCAGCCTGTGGAACTGCGGGTAATGAAGAATGTATAGACGAATGGATTGCTTATGGCGCAGATATAGATCCTGCTTTGTGGGAACATGAAGGGGATGCCCCTATAATATGCGGTGATCCTACAGGTACGGAATGTATACAAAACATACAATGGATTGATTACGGAACTGATTTATTGCCTAGCTGGAACAGAGAAATAATTGATGAATGGATAGTATATTAAACTGTTTCAATGGCTGGCCTACGATATTGATATTATTCGAGGCGTTATAGCCTGAATTTAAGCTGTTAAACCACTTACGAACAGGACTAATAATTGAATAAAAGGAAACATCCTGACTCGTCAAAATTTTAAAGAAGTGTCAGGATGTAGTTATGAATAACTTTAATACTTTTAGTATTCTAAAAAAAATAAACAATAAATAAGAAATTTTATTCAGAAATAAACAAAACGGATAAATTTTAAAAAACCTGTATAAAAAAAAGCGGTGGCAAAGCCACCGCCACCACCAGGGAAGCAGGTGGGCGGGCAAGGGTTTTTAAAATTTTGCAAAAGTATTTAACGAAAACTTATTAAGAGTACTAAAATAATTTGGAAAATTATTCAGAAATATTTGAAAAAAGGTGTTCAGGGTATTAAAATTGATTTATTAACAGAGGAAAGATGCTTTATGAAAAAAGGTTTTACTGTACTGGAAGTAATAGTTTTATTAGTTGTTATCGGAGTGTTGGTTTTATTTTCGATTCCGGTGTTTTTTACTCCGGATAAGCAAAAACAGAAGTCTACAGTCAGAGCAAATGTCGCTATGGCTGCTTCTGCTGCAACAAGCGGGTTTGCCATAAAAAAAGGGGCAACCCCGGAAAAAATTGCTAATGCTGTAGCTGTTGTACTTAATCAAAAAGTCCAAAATCCGGTTTTAAATAAAACCAGGGCCTTTACTGTGAATTCTGTTTCAAAAGGAACAGTAGTCCTTGTACCGGATAATGAAGGTAAATATATAGAAATTAACGGTTATGCCAATGATACGGAAAAACCGGTTATAACAAAAATTATTTATGCCCCGGAAGGGTATGAAATTAAGCAGGAAAAGCAAGAAGAAAATATAGAAGTAATTAAATAAATACTAAATCGGGATGTAGCGCAGCTTGGTAGCGTACTTCGTTCGGGACGAAGGGGTCGCTGGTTCGAATCCAGTCATCCCGATTTTTTATGCTTTTATAAGGGAGCAACAAAAAATTCTTACTTATGCTAGAATGAGTTAGTTTTCGGAAAAACCGGCAAATGAGTTCGGCTCTCTGCTGTCGGGCAAA
>Ga0081527_100454_pt1 | contig 20475 bp, 22 predicted proteins | sample HotLakmasection5_FD_70992 | JGI IMG/M metagenome (GOLD analysis project Ga0081527, IMG submission 70992) | Hypersaline microbial mat communities from Hot Lake, Washington, USA - Section #5 (SPADES assembly) (version 2) | ecosystem: Environmental > Aquatic > Non-marine Saline and Alkaline >... | reverse complement strand
GTCGGGCGAGTGCGGTACCCCTTGCCTTCGGTGTTGCCCGGCTGCCCTGGGAGGCGGGCGTGCTGGCCCTCGCCGAGATCGAGCGGAAGCTGCAGATTGCCGAGCGGCTGGCCCGCTGCATCGCCGATCCGCGAGCGCCCGAGCGGGTGCGGCACAGCCTCGCCGAGATGATTCGTTTCCGTGCGCTGATGATCGCCGCCGGCTACCCGGACGCCAACGACTGCGACGCGCTACGCGACGATCCGGCCTTCAGGTTGGCGGTGGGCCGCTTGCCCGAGACGGGGCCCGAACTCTGCTCGCAACCAACCATGTTGCGGCTGGAGAACCTGCCGACGAAGATCACCCTCATCCGCATGATGGATGCCCCTCGCCGGCCTGCTGGCCGGCTCCGCTTCGCGGATCGGATCGACCGCCTGCTGACGGTCGATGGTCGACCTCTTCTGCGACAGCTTCGAGGAGGTGCCGCGACGCATTCTGCTCGACATCGACGACACCGAGGATCGCGTACACGGCGGTCAGCAATTGTCGCTCTTCAACGCGCATCACGACAGCCGCTGCTTCTTGCCGATCCACATTTACGAGGCGGTGACCGGCAAGCCCGTGGCGGTGATCTTCGGGCCCGGCAAGACGCCCGGCGGTGCCGAGGTCGCCCGCGTCCTCCGGCACCTGGTCGAGGCGATCCGTGCCCGCTGGCCGAAGGTGGAGATCGTCATCCGCGGCGACAGCCACTATGCCCGCCCCGAAGGCATGGCCCTCCGCGGTCTCCTGACCGCGTCTCTTCCAGAGATCGGATCGAAGGCCTGCTGGCCTTCGATGGCTCGAGCGCAACCAGGTCCGCTATATCTTCGGCCTTGCCGGCAATCGCGTGCTGCACGATCGCGTCCCGGCACGCGCCGAGGACGCAGCCGTCCGCCGCGCCGAGGAAGACGCCGACAAGATCCGCAGCTTCCACGATTTCCGCTATGCCGCCAAAAGCTGGAAAGAGATGGAACGCCGCGTCATCGCCCGCATCGAAGCGACCCGGCAGGGCAGCGACACGCGCTTTATCATCACCAACCTCACTGGCACCCCCCGCTGGCTCTACGAGGTGCTCTACTGTTGCCGCGGCCAGGCCGAGAACCTGATCATGGCGCATAAGCTGCACCTCGCCTCGGACCGGACCTCCTGCACCAAAGCTACCGCCAACCAGTTCCGCCTCCTCGTCCACACCGCCGCCTACTGGCTCCTGCACACCCTCGAGGGTCTGGCCTCGAAGACCTCGTTCTGGCGCCACGCGCAGTTCGACACGATCCGGCTCGCCTTCATCAAGATCGCCGCCCGCGTCACCGAACTCGTCACCCGCATCAAGATGTCGCTACCGTCGAGCTACCCCGACAAACAAGATCTCGCCCGCTCGCCGGACGTGCCCAGGCACTGCCACCATGATCCGCCGGGCGATGTGCCCGTGATCGAGCCTACCCGACCCACCGCCAACGCCGTCATCGAAGACCGAGAACGCGCACCCGGCGCCACGCTTACGCGCGCCCAAATCGGGCCCCAGAATCGCCCTTGTGAATGAAGAAGGTTAGCGAGGTGACGCTACCCACGCCCGACCGACGAGCCGCGGTAGCCGTCGTGCCCAAGTGGCAGCCGGCCCCTCGATATCGAGCCGCTTCGGCAGCTTGACCTGCGGCACGAGCAGGAAGATCGGCACGGTGGCGACACCTCGCCCCGTCTTCGAGCGCGAGCGGACCGCACGGCCCCTGGTGTTGAGCCGCCCTTCGGCGACGAGCAGGCTGGGGCCCGAGCGGCGGTAGACGAATCGCAGCCGGAGGCCGTTGCGGCGCTCCCATTCGCCGGGGGTGAGCCGGCCGCCGCGCAGCGACCTGCCGGCGGCCGGTGTCGGGATTGCCAGCCAGAAGCCGTTTCTGGATCGGATCAGCGGGCCGGTGTCGTGGGCGCCGACAATGACCGGCGCCTTGGACCAGATGACGACCGCGGCGTTCAGGCTCTGGCCGGACTTGGGATAGGTCTGGCTGCGGATCGTCTTGGCGAGACGTGTTCCGAGCCCGGCACCGACGATCTGCGCCCGCCAGGCGGCCTTGAGCCCGTCGCCGGCCTGCCGCACGGCGGCGGTCGCCGCCTTCTCGCCGGCCTTCACCTCCTCGGCCATGATCTGCCCGAGGCTGCCGACGATGGTGGCGGAGAGCTTCATGCCGGGCGCGTGTCGAGGCTCCAGACGAGGCCCTCGGCATCGAGCAGTGGCGTGCCCTGAACGATGACCGCCCGGCCGTCGACCTCGAGCGTGTCGCCGGCCACGGGCTCTCCGATCTCGCTGACCCGGACGTCGAGCATCGCCGTGCTGCTGGCGAGCCGGGTCTCGCCGAAGCTCTCGATCCGGTCCGGCCGACGCAGCATGACCCGGACGGGGATGCCGTCACCAGCCCCGGCGGGGCGGTAGACGGCATCCCGCGCCAGATGCGGATCGGCGAACAGCACGTCGGTGGCGGCGGGGAAGGCGGTCACGTGCCGGCCGGGATGACGGCCCCGAGCTTGACCCGGACCGCGGTGTCGGCCGAGGCGGCGGGCAGCACCGCGACGCCGACGCAGACCTGCGCCGTGGCGGTCTTGTCGAGCACCCCGTCGCCGGTGTTCCAGAACAGCCGGTCGCCCAGGTCAATGGCGAGCGGTGTCGCCTTGGGCAGCTCGACCACCTCCTCGGTCAGGATCTCGAGGTCCTGGCCCTCGGCGGCGTCGTGCTGGGCGACGCCGAAGAGCGTGCCGATCAGGACCGGCGCGCCGGAGACGGCACCGCCAGTGGGCGCCGGGACGGTGAGCACCCGCCCCGGCTGGATGTAGTTCCTGGCCATACTTCTGTCCTTTCATTAACGAAGGTTGTCGAAGATCCGTTGATTCGAGATTTCGAAGAGTTGGTAGCGTTGCCCCTGAGCTCACGAATTTGGCATGCTGACGGCTACCGTGTCCGGCGAGACTTCCGGCCCGGATACCTTGTTCATGCTCCATGTCAGGTGCTTTCGGATCCGGCCGGATCGCAAAGCATAGACGTGCGAAACCGTGACGCCGTAGGCCCGTGCGAGATCCCGCCGCGGGCGGCCATTTGCCAGATCAATAAGCATGGCACGGCAGTCATTGTCTGTCAGACGCGCAAGTGGTGAGCGGTCACCGCAACACATAGTGCCATGGTCCCACTTGTGCCGAATGTTCTCCCGTTGGGTCACGTAGCAGAGGTTGTCGAAGCGGTTGTTTGATTTATCGCCATCAAGGTGAGCGACGACGAGACCAGGCGGTCGTGGTCCACGAAAAGCGAGCGCCATCAAAACGTGAACGGCGACCCGGCAACGCTTCCGCCCGCCAAGATCGAGCGTCACATGCAAGTAACCGTCGGGATCTCGCCATGGCTTCATGGGGTACGGAGCGGCGCGACCATACACGCGAGCTCGGCGCTCGCTCCACACTCCGCCAATGCTATCCACGCTATATCCGACAAAGCCCGGGATCGGGCGTCTATCCGCGCGATCACCTGACGGAAGCTCGGCAGGTTTGACGGACTGGCGTGGCCGGCAGTGCAGATGGGTATCGCCGATCATCCAAGTGCAATTCCTGGATTTTTAAAGACACCCCGCCAGTCGATGGCCTTCGCACCGAAGTCGAGCCGAGCCTTGATCTCGACGCCGTCGACGTCGAAGCCGGTGCGGCTCTCGATGAAGACCCCGTCCTGGCCCTCGAGATATCCCGGCGAGCACGCGCCGATCGTCGATGGTGCCCTCTGGAACCGTGCGCATGCCCGAATGGCCACCCCCGCTCTTCAGCGCGCCGCGACCACCCGCGCCACTGTACCGATGCTCTTGAAGGGCCTAATCTTCGGGCCCGACGGCCGGCCGATGTCGCCGACCCACACCCGGCGCCGCGGTCGCACCTACCGCTACTATGTCAGCCGCACCGCGATCGAAGCCGGCTACGACACCGCCCCGGTGACCACCGTCCCGGCGGGCGACGTCGAGGCGGCGGTCCTGGCCCAGCTGCAGCATCTTCTCACCACGCCCGAGATGATCGCCCGAGTGTGGGCCGCGGCCAAGGCGGAGAGCGAGGTCCCGCTTTCGGAAGCCGAGGTCATCGGCCTGCTCGCCGACTTCGGCAGCCTCTGGCCCGAGCTCTTCCCGGCCGAGCAGGCCCGCCTGTTGCAGCTTCTGGTCGAGCGCGTCGATGTGCTGGAGGACGGCCTCGAGCTGCGTCTCAAGGCCAGCGGCCTCGCCAGCCTCGTCGCCGAACTCCGACCCCACAACCGAAGGCAGGCCGCATGAACCGCGAGCTGCAGGGCGACACCCTGGTCGTCCGCATCCCTATGCGCTTCAAGCGCCAGGGCGGCCGCAAGCGCATTCTCGCCCCCGATGGCAGCGACCTCGCCCCACCGACCCGCGCCCAACCCGACGGCACCCTGGTCAAGGCGCTGACCCGCGCATGGCGCTGGCAGCGGCAGCTCGATGCAGGAGTCTACGTGTCGCTCGCCGAGATCGCGGCGGCCGAGAAGCTGAGCCCGAGCTCGGTCAGTCGCATCGCACGGCTGGCGCTGCTGGCCCCAGACATCATCGAGGCCATCTTCGCCGGGGCGATGAACCAGGGCGTGATCCTCGAGCGGCTGGAAAGGGCGTGCCGGTCGGGTGGGAGGAGCAGCGGGTTATAGTCTACTGACGTCCCAAAAATGGGTTAATTCTACGAACTGGGTTTGACCACGCCGCCGGTGCAGGTAAAGCGCGGACGACCAACCTGTTCTCCTGCTGGATGATCGCATGCGCGAAGGGCTCGATGCGGCCAAGCGCCGAGGCCGGATCGGTGACAGGCCACCTGCGCTTACGGCGGCGCAGAAGCGCGAAGTTCGCCGCATGCGTGATGAGGAAGGCCGCGCCCTGCACGAGATCCCCAGCTTGTTCAAGGTAAGCACCCGCACGGTGAGGCGGGCGTGAGTATTACGGCAACATTTTACAGGATGCTCAATGAAGGATGAATCAGAGGCTCATATAACAGTTATCCGAGAGCTCGGCATCTTCGGCCTGAAGACGCTGCTCACACCTAACGGCGGCGCAGTAGTGGTTCTACTCGCCTTCCTCGGCAACGTGGTCGGAGCGGATGGATCAAATATTCCTGCCGTTGTTACGGATTTCCAGAGCGCCGTAACCGCTTACCTTGTCGGTATTTTTTTAAGCATGGCGTCGGTTTTTTCCACATACTTGATAGCGCACTTTAATCTGCGATATCTTCACAAAGCCGCCGAGAGTCAAGTGTCTTTACCTTTTTACCTCCGCCCGGCCGTCCAGATAGCGGCAATGGTCTTGCCCGCGTTCATGGGTTTTGCCGCCTTTGTTATCGGCAGCAGCTTTGCCATATCCGCGTTCTCGCCTTGAAAGGGCTCCGCGTCCCTCCACTCTGAAACAGATTCCGTAATTGTGTGAAATGACTGCGCAGCGTCTCGACACCAGCGATGAACAGCTCACTCTTCCACGACTAGCTCTTCTGGCTCCAAGGCTGAAGGTCGAATAGACCTCCGATCATCTGGCGGGACATCAATATATTGGCTTGCATCAATGTTGAATAAGCCACTAGTTGCTTGCGATGTATTTATCAGATTAACATAGCATCCGTAGTCAAGTTTGTACGCATGATACCTTATTCCGGGATTGTCATCTGGGAAAATATTTTGCTTAAGGATATGGAGAAGACAAAGGTCGAATAGATCGTCAATCACGTTGATTCTGGCGTCTGCGCGAAAAGAATGCACGGGCTTTTCGATCGCCAATCACTTCCGAGATAATTTTCTGAGGAAAGTTGTTTAGCCCGCATTTCTCACCAGCAATCCAGTTGGTCGGTATTTTGACAGTCGCCGATCGTTGATCGCGACCATCAGTTGAGCAGGCGAGCCGAGCGGTGGCGCCGTTGGCACTGATCTGGACTGGTGCGAATTCGGCGTTGTTGCTGGACGGGGCGGCGGCGGCGCTCGAGGCGCTTTCAGCGGCATAATCGGGCGTGTGCGAGGCGGAACTCGGCGGCATTGGGGCAGGCCGATGACATGGCGATCCTGATGCGGCGGACGCTCTTGGTGACGACGGCGCCGATCTTCAGCAGCCTGAGGCGGATCGTGCCGCAGGTTGCCACCGCGAGCTCGGTGTGGGCGAGGCCGATGCGGCGGAGTGCCGTGAGCAGCACGTACGCCATCGAGGCGAGCCAGAGGCGCAATTGGTTGGCCCGCATGGTCTTGGTGCTGGTGCGGTCGGCGAAAAGGTCGAGTTGGCACTCTTTTATCCTGTTCTCCATCTCACCGCGGGCGCAGTAGAGCTGCTCGTAGAGCGTCTGGGCGTCGTAGGTGCTGGTCTTGAGCGAGGTCACCACGAAGCGCGGATTGGCGCCGTTGTCGCCGCGGCCGGGCATCCATTCGGCTTTCGCCACGACCCGCCGGCGGCGGCTCCAGCTGTCCTTGGTGGTCCAGCGGAAGTCGGCGAAGCGGCGGGCCGGCTCGCCGGTCTTTTCGGCGTCGTCCTCCGCCCAGGCGAGCTCGATGGCGATGTAGTCGACCAGACGCGGGTTGCGGGCGAGGCCGAAGAGGTAGTCGACGCGGTTCTGCTCACACCAGGTCATGAGGGTTTCCCGCGCGAAGCCGCTGTCGGCACGCAGGATGATGCGCACGCGCGGCCAACGCTCCCGAATCTGCCCGACGATTCGCGCCACCTCCTCGACCGCGCCGGCAGAGGCATCGATGTTCGAGCGGCGCAGCCTGGCCGCCAAGAGATGCCGGGCGCAGAAGACGTAGAGCGGCAGATAGCAGTGGCAGTCGTAATAGCCGTGGAAGAACCGCCCCTCCTGATGACCGTGCAGCGGATCGTCGGTGGCATCGAGGTCGAGCACGATCTCCTTCGGCGGCTTGGCATGGGCATCGAGGAAGAGGTCGACGAACAACCGCTCGATCAGAGGCGGCTCGTGCGCGATCCGACGATACCGATCGATCACGGCCGTGCCGTGCTCCAGCCGGTTCAGCGTGCTCTTGCCGGCCAGCGGCGCGCAACGCCGCCGACCTGGACTATTGGGCCTGGCCTCGAGCCGCCCCAGCACCACGCCAAGCAACGGATCGTGCCGCAGCCGATCGTGATCGACCAGGTCTTCATAGCCGAGCGCGATGCCCAGCACCCGCTGGCCGACCAAGGCCGAGACGTCGTGCATGACGCGGTCGCCAGCACGACCATCGACAAAGCATCCGGCGAACCGCTCGATCAGCCCGATCGCCCGATCCGTCGCCCCGAGCAGCAGAGCCCCCGCATTCGAGGTGATCGCCCCGCCAGCGAAATCGGCCACCACCCGTCGGCCATCGACGGGTGCAAAAGCCATCCCTTTCGCGCTACACTCTGTCGGCATCGGGGAGCCCTCCGCGTCGGTTCAAGTCTTTGTCGCAGAAGCACTTTCCCACGTTCAGGACCCCGATGCACCTACCTCTGGTGAGAAATGCGGGCTAGCGCACCGGCGACGTGTTCGAAACCGGGGCCGGCGTGCCCCGGCTCAAGCCGCTTGCTGCATCGCCGGCAAGGTGTCGTCGAGCGCCTGGCCGAGCCGATCGAACAGCATGTCGATCTCGCTCTCCTCGATGATCAACGGCGGGCAGATGCCGACGACGTCGCCCGGCAAGGGACGGAGGATCAGACCGTGCGGCAGGCAGTTGGCGGCAACCGCTGCCGCCGCCTTGGTGGTCGCCGGGAACTGCGCCCTGGTCGCCTTGTCGGCAACGATCTCGATCGCCCCGATCAGCCCGACACCGCGCGCCTCGCCGACCAGCGGGTGGTCGCCGAGTTGGGCCAGCCGTGCCTGAAAACGGGCCGACTTGGCGCGAACCTGCGCGACCATGTCCTCCTCTTCGTAGATCTTCAGCGTCTCGAGGGCGACCGCCGCCGAAACCGGATGGCCGCCATAGGTGTAGCCCATGCCGAGCATGCCGAGCTTCTGCGTCTGCTCGGCCAGGACCTCGTAGAACTCGCCGCGCATCAGGACACCGGCGATCGGCAGGTAGGCCGAGGAGAGCTGCTTGGCGACGGTCATCAGGTCCGGCTCGATGCCGAAGGTCTCCGAGCCGAACATGTTGCCGGTGCGACCGAAACCGCAGATCACCTCATCCGCGACGAGCAAAACGTCGTACTTCTTCAGGATCGGCTGGATCTTGCGAAAATAGGCCTCTGGCGGGACGATGACGCCGCCGGCACCCTGCACCGGCTCGGCGAAGAAGGCGGCAACCGTCTCGGGTCCGAGTGCGAGGATCAAGGTCTCGATCTCGCGCGCCAAGCGGTCGGTGAACTGGTCCTCGCTTTCGCCGTCGAGGCCGTCGCGGTAGAACGAAGGGGGTGTGACGTGGAAGAAGCGGTCGCTCATCGGCAGATCGAAGCCGGCCCGGGCATAGGGCAGCCCGGTCAGGTGACCGGCGGCCAGTGTGATGCCGTGATAGGCGCGGCGCCGGGCGACGATCCGCTTCTTCTCGGGCTTGCCACGGGCATTGTTGTAGTACCAAATGAGCTTGATCGCGGTGTCGATGGCTTCCGAGCCGGAATTGACGAAGAAGGCCTTTTGCAAGGGTGCGGGTGCGATGCCGATCAGCTTCTCGGCGAGCTCGATCACCGGTTCCGTGGAGCGATGCGCGAACTGATGCATATAGGGCAGCTGGTCCATCTGCCGGCGGGCCGCCTCGACCAGCCGCTTGTTGCTGAAGCCGAGGCTCGTGCACCAGAGGCCGGCCAGCCCCTCGAGGTACTCCTTGCCGTCGTCGTCCCGGACGAAGACACCCCGGCCGCCGGTGATCACCAACGGCCCCTGCTGTTCGTGCACCCGCAGATTGGTGTAGGGGTGGATGTTGTAGGCGATGTCGCGAGCGGCCAGCGAATTCGGCGCAATGGTCATGAACGTGCTTTCGATGCTGGGTCGGTCGTCCGCCACGCCGCGCCGCGGGCGAATTCGGCCGAACTGAAGGAGGCGTCGAGCATACCGGGCAAAACCGACCGCGACAATCGCGGTCGCTTGCTCGCCGGCGCAATGCCCCTATCTGCTTTCGGGGGCGGGGCTGATGGACAGTCGTTATCGGCATTGAGGCGGGGTTGGTGATGAGTGATGTCGGGCTGATCGAGCGACCGGCGACCGCAACGGTCGACGAGGTAGCGCACGCCGCACCCGGAGCCTTGCCGGCCGACCACCCGCGGGTGATGACGCGCCGGATCGGCGTCGTGCTGCTCAATCTCGGCACCCCGGACGGCACCGACTACTGGTCGATGCGCCGCTATCTCGGCGAGTTTCTCTCCGACAAGCGGGTGATCGACTACCCGGCCTGGCTCTGGCAGCCGCTCTTGCAGCTGATCATCCTGAAAAAGCGCCCGTTCACCTCCGGTGCCGCCTATCGATCGATCTGGAACGAGCAGCTGGACGAAAGCCCGCTGCGCACCGTCACCCGCAGTCAGGCCGAGAAGCTCGCCGAGCGTCTGCAGGCAAGACATCCGGAAATCGTCGTCGACTGGGCGATGCGCTACGGCAACCCCTCGATCCAGGCGGTCCTGGAGCGGCTGGCCGAACAGGGCTGCAACCGCATCGCCTTCATGGCCCTCTACCCGCAATACGCCGCCCCCACGACCGCCACCGCCTACGACAAGGCGTTCGAGGCCTTGATGAAGATGCGCTGGCAGCCGGCGATTCGGACGATGGGCCCCTACCACGACGAACCCGGCTATATCGACCTTCTGGCCAAGAGCATCGAGCGCCACCTGGCGACCCTGGACTGGGAGCCGGAGAAGCTCATCATGTCCTATCACGGTGTGCCCAAACGCTTCTTGATGAGCGGCGACCCCTATCACTGCATGTGCCACAAGACGACCCGGCTGGTGCGCGAGCGCCTCGGCTGGCCCAAGGATCGGGTCATGGTCTGCTTCCAATCGCGCTTCGGTCCCGAGGAATGGCTGCAGCCCTATCTGGACGAGACGCTGGAACACCTGCCCAAGGAGGGGGTGAAGAAGATCGCCGTGATCTCGCCGGCCTTCGCCACCGATTGCGTCGAGACCCTGGAGGAGATCAACCAGGAAGGCCGCGAGGAGTTCATGGAGGCGGGCGGCGAGCAGTTCACCTACATCCCATGCCTCAACGACGACGACGCGCACATGGACTTCCTCGCCTCGCTCGCCGAGCGCGAGACCTGCGGCTGGGTCTAGCAGCGGCTCTCCTGGCGACAGGCCTCGCCGCCACACCGATCGGAGCAGCCGAGCCGACCGACCTCGACGCCCTGGCCGAGTCGATCGTCGCGGTCTTCGACGACGAGATCTGCTTTCTGGTGCCACCCCGCCCGCTCTCGGGCATCTTCGCTCCCGATCCCGAAGCGGCGGCAGCCCTCGCCCGCGACCACGCATTCGCCCGCCGCTTCGCAGCATCGCTGATGCGGGCCTCGCCCTTGCCGGTCGTCACCCTGGCTCCGTCCCACCCGTTCGATGCGTCGCGCATGCGGGTCATCGAACCGAAGCTCTTGCGCATCCTGACGAGCGTGCTCCACTTCTATGCCGAAGTCTGGCGGGCAGCGCGTGAAGTGGTGATCCACGGACGTGCCGCGACACTGCCGCCGTTCGCCCTCGAGCCCCTGCGCTCTGCCTGCGATCCGGCGGTCCTGCTCTTCGTCTTCACCGGCGAGGACGGCAGGCTGGCCGCCGCCGGCTACCTCTCGTTGCTCACCGGACGGGTGCTCGCGATCTGGCCGCCGGTCGACTGATCGATCTTGCGTGGTCGCGATCGGCTTGACGTCGCCGACGCCGAGCGTCGATGAGGATGGCGACGAAAACGATGTGGCGACGGATGCGATGCCTCTCGAACGACTGAACAGCCTGATCGAAAGTGGCGAGCTGCGTCTCGACCCGGCGCAGACCATGGTCGCCGAACGGCTCGATCACCTGGCCCGGCCACCCGCGGCCGCACCCGCGCCCCCGGCCCCCCCGCGGAGCCGCTCCCACGTCCCCCCCGCCGTCTCGAGAACGAAGGTCGCTCTGTACCGGCTGGGGTAGCGCTTCAGGCGATTGTTGTACGCCGCTTCCGTCTCGCCCTCGCGCTGCGGCGGCTCGACCGCCATCGTGTAGGCGTCGAGGATCTCGCCCCTCCCGTCAAGGTAGGCGATGTCGATCGGGACCAGGCAGTCGCGCATCACGAACTGGCGATAGGCGGGCTCAGGAAAGATGAAGAGCATGCCGCCGCGCTCGTCGATCGACGCGCGCCCCCCGAGCCCGCGGTAGATCGCCTCGGGCTCGTAGGCCAGCTCGATCGTGAACCGCTCCCCGCCCACGACGATCGGCGCGGTCGGGAGCCCGCTCGGCGCCACCGCCGACGTGTCCGCGCCGGGCGGCTTCTCCGCCGCGTCGCACGCCGCGAGCCCCGCGAGCAGAAGCCCGACCATCATGAACCCTCGCACAGCCATCGCTCATGCTCCGCGGTGAAGGTGACAGGCGAACGGGGCATCCTATCGAGGACGAAGCGCCCGACGAATTCCGCCGCGGACATCGGCTCGGGCTCGCTCGACACGCCCGACCACGCGGCGAGCAGCCCCACGACGCGCTCGGAAGAGACGCCCGCCGCGCGATATCGCTCGAGGCGCGTGTCGCCGTGACGCTTGGCGAGGCGACGCCCGTCGGCTCCGAGCACGAGCGGCACGTGAACGTACGAGGGATCCGGCGCAAGCGAGAGCGCCCGGCGAAGCAGGATCTGGCGAGCGGTCGAGGAGAGCAGGTCGTCCCCCCGCACCACGTGCGTCACGCCCTGGCGGTGATCGTCGATGGTCACGGCGAGCTGGTAGGACGGCTGCGAGCGCTTCGTCCACACCACGAAGTCGCCGACGGTCCGGGCGACGTTCTCCTCGCGAGCGCCCGCGACCTCGTCGACGAACGCCACGCACCGATCCGGCGCGACGAACCGCCAGTTCGCCCCGGAATCCGTGAACGCGCCGGGCGTCCGCGAGGGGCGCAGGTGCGGCGGGTACGCCGGCCCCTCCTCGTCCGCGTGGGGCGCGGACGCGGCGGCGTCGATCTCGGCCCGCGTCAGCTCGCAGGGGTAGGCGCGGCCCGCCGCGGCAAGCCGTCGCATCGCCTCCTCGCACGGGCCGAGGTCGGTCGACTGCACGGGCGCCTCCTCGTCCCAGTCGATCCCGATCCACCGCAGCGCGTCCTCGAGCGCACAGGCGGCCCCGGGCCTCACCCGCGGCCCGTCGAGGTCCTCGAGGCGGTAGAGCACGCTCCACCCGCGCTGGCGGGCCAGGGCCCAGGTGATGAGGAACGTCCGCGCGTTGCCCAGATGAAGGGCGCCCGTGGGCGAGGGGGCCAGACGGGTCCGACCGCCCGAACCGGCGGGCCCCTCGCGGCGATCCCGGACGGGCGACGGGGCCGATTGCGCGCTGGTCGGGGTTGACGCGGGAGTCACACGGCGGAAGATAACACTCGCACGGACGTCGCCGACGGAGGAGACGGCACGATTGCCGCCGCTGCGGGGCGCCCTTGATCAGGTCAGGAGAGACCGCATGACCGCGCTGAGCGAGAGCGAGATCCAGACGCGCCTCGAGGACCTCCCGGAGTGGACCGAGTCGAGCGGCTCCATCCAGCGGACGTACCTCTTCAACGATTTCGAGGACTCGATGGCGTTCGTCAATCGCGTCGCCGAGCTCGCCGAGACCGCGAACCACCACCCCGACATCCTCATCCGCTACTCCAAGGTGACCCTCACCCTGAGCACCCACGACGCCGGGGGCATCACCGACAAGGACTTCGACCTCGCCAGGAAGGCCGATCAGGCGGCCTGAGCGGGTCCGCGGGCGCCCGCGGACCCCTGCCGGAACGGCAGCGGTCTGACGTGTCCCGGCGGGATGACGCGCCCCCGCGGGCAAGGGAGAGTGCATTCGCGAGCGATCCGAGCCGATGAGAGCCGGCTGAGGCGCCGCGCGCTCGACGCGAGCCCTGCGCCAACGGGCCTGCGGGTTGCGTAGAGTTATGGGTCACGAAGCTGGTCGGGTCGCCGGTCGGCAGAGCGAACGGGGAACAGAGTCATGTTTGAACGCTTCACGGATCGCGCCCGCAAGGTGATGGCCCTGGCCAACCAGGAGGCGCAGCGCTTCAACCACGAGTACATCGGGACCGAGCACATCCTCCTCGGGCTCGTCAAGGAGGGTTCGGGCGTCGGCGCCAACGTCCTCAAGAACCTGAGCGTGGACCTCCGCAAGGTCCGCCTCGAGGTCGAGAAGCTCGTCAAGAGCGGTCCCGAGATGGTGACGATGGGCAAGCTCCCGCAGACCCCGCGGGCCAAGAAGGTCATCGAGTTCGCCATCGAGGAAGCCCGCAACCTCAACCACAACTACGTCGGCACCGAGCACCTCCTGCTCGGGCTCCTCCGGGAGCACGACGGCGTCGCGGCTCAGGTCCTCATGAACCTTGGGCTCAAGCTCGAGGAGGTCCGCGAGGAGGTCCTGAACCTGCTCGGCGCGGGCGTCGACACCGAGGAGGGCGAGACCGCCACCGCGGGCGCGAGCCCGGCGGGCGCCGAGGGGCGTCGCGGCAAGAGCAAGACCCCCGCGCTCGACAGCTTCGGGCGCGACCTGACCGAGCTCGCCCGCGAGGGCCAGCTCGACCCCGTCATCGGCCGCGCCGAGGAAATCGAACGCGTCCTCCAGATCCTCTGCCGCCGCACCAAGAACAACCCCGTGCTGCTCGGCGAGGCCGGCGTGGGCAAGACCGCGATCGTCGAGGGCCTCGCCCAGCGCATCATCGCCAACGACGTGCCCGAGATCCTCCACGAGCAGCGCATCGTGGTGCTGGACCTCGCGATGATGGTCGCCGGCACCAAGTACCGCGGCCAGTTCGAGGAGCGCATCAAGGCGGTCATGAACGAGGTCCGCCGCGCCAAGGACGTCATCCTCTTCATCGACGAGCTGCACACGCTCGTCGGCGCGGGCGGGGCCGAGGGCGCCATCGACGCGTCCAACGTGCTGAAGCCGGCGCTCGCTCGCGGCGAGATCCAGTGCATCGGCGCCACCACCTTCGACGAGTACCGCAAGTACATCGAGAAGGACGCCGCGCTCGTCCGCCGATTCCAGCCCATCGCGGTCGACCCCCCCACCAAGGATCAGGCCATCCAGATCCTCCAGGGGCTCCGCGACCGCTACGAGGCGCACCACCGCGTGACCATCTCCGACGAGGCGATCATCGCCTCGGTCGAGCTCTCGGATCGCTACATCACCGGACGCGTCCAGCCCGACAAGGCGATCGACGTGATCGACGAGGCGGGCGCCCGCGTGCGGCTCAAGTCCATGACCAAGCCGCCGGACCTCGCGGAGATCGAGGAGAAGATCGAGCGCCTCGCCGTGGAGAAGGACGAGGCGGTCAAGGGCGCCGACTACGAGCGGGCCGCCGAGCTCCGCGACCAGGCGGAGAAGCTGCGCCGCGAGAAGGAAAAGATCCAGGAGGAGTGGAAGAAGAAGTCCTCCGAGGTCAACGGCGCCGTCGACGAGGACATCATCGCCGAGGTCGTCAGCAAGATGACCGGCGTTCCCCTCCAGCGCCTCGCGAAGGAAGAGGCCCAGCGCCTCCTCCAGCTCGAGGACGAGCTCCACAAGAAGGTCGTCAGCCAGGACGAGGCCATCACGGCGATCGCCAAGGCCATCCGCCGCGCCCGCGCGGGGCTCAAGGACCCGCGCCGACCCATGGGCTCGTTCATCTTCGTCGGGCCCTCGGGCGTCGGAAAGACGCTCCTGTCCAAGGCGCTCGCGTCGTTCATGTTCGGCGACGAGGACAGCCTCGTGCACCTGGACATGAGCGAGTACATGGAGAAGCACAACGTCTCCCGCCTCGTCGGCGCGCCTCCCGGGTACGTCGGCTACGAGGAGGGCGGGCAGCTCACCGAGCAGATCCGCCGGCGCCCCTACTCGGTCGTCCTCTTCGACGAGATCGAGAAGGCCCACCCCGACGTCTTCAACATGCTCCTGCAGATCATGGAGGAGGGGCGACTGACGGACTCCTTCGGGCGCAACGTCGACTTCCGCAACACCGTCCTCATCATGACCTCGAACATCGGGGCGGACCTGATCAAGGGCGGCGGCGGCTTCGGCTTCGGCAAGAAGGACTCCGAGACCAACTTCTCGAGCATCAAGGACGTGCTCATGAAGGAGATCGAGCGGTTCTTCCGCCCGGAGTTCATCAACCGCCTCGACGACGTGATCGTCTTCCGCCCCCTCACGAAGGACGACCTCGTCACCATCGTCGAGTACGAGACCTCGAAGGTGCGCCAGCGCATCGAGGAGCGCGGGCACAAGTTCGAGATCGACCAGAAGGCCAAGGACTTCCTGATCGAGAAGGGCTACAACCCCGACTTCGGCGCCCGCCCCCTCCGCCGGGCGATCGGGACCTACATCGAGGACCCGATCTCCGAGATGCTCCTGGCGGGCGACATCGACCGCCCGTCGCGGATCATCGTCACGCACGAGGAGGGCAAGGACCACCTGCGGTTCAACAACGAGCCCCTCCCCGAGCCCAAGAAGAAGGACAAGGCCGAGGCGAAGGCCGAGGAGACCGCCGCGTCGTCCGCGGGCGACGCCGAGTCCTGATCCCGACCGGCACATGAGATCCACCAGCGCCCGCCCCGGCTTCCGGGGCGGGCGCTTTTTCTTACTCGCCCCGGGGCAGCGTCCGCGTCGCCACCACCGCGCAGCCCGTCAGCTCCGCCTCGATCGCCGCGGCTCGCGCGCGGGCGTCGCCCTCGTTCTCGCACACCACGAAGATCGCGCTGCCCGAGCCCGTCACGTGCGCCGGGGCGCCCGCGATCTGCTCGGCCCGCGAGCGGATCGACGCCAGCACGAACTCCACGCGCTCGGCCGCCGGCGCCAGGTCGTTGAAGAGCCGCTCCGGATCGACGGCGCCCGACCGCGCCATCTCGGCGACCTCCGCCTCGCGGAAGTCCTCATTCTCCAGCTCGTCGAACGCCCGGTAGACGGCGCCCGTCGGGCACGGGAAGTCCGGGATCACCAGCGCCAGGTGCGCCTCGGCGGGCGCCGTGCGCTCGATCGACTCGCCGAGCCCGGTCGCGAGCGCCGGCCGCGGCGGGTCCGCCTCGTCGAGAAAGAACGGCACGTCCGACCCGAGTGCGTGCCCCACCGCCTGAAGCTCATCGATCGACAGGTCGAGTTCGTACAGCTCGTTGAGCGCGAGCAGCGTCGCGGCGGCGTTCGAGGAGCCGCCGCCGAGACCGGCGCCCGTTGGGATGCGCTTCGTGATGCGGATCTCCGCGTGCAGCGGCTCGCCCGCGTGCGCCGCGAGGGCGCGGGCCGCACGAAACGCGAGGTCCCGCTCGGCCGGCCAGTCGATCGGCGGGCGCGCGTGTTCCGGGACGGGCGCGTCCGCGGCCCACGCGCACGACCACGGCGACTCGGGCGGATCGTCGCACGCAACCACGGTCACGTCGTCCGCGAGATCGATCGCGGCCATCCAGCTCGCGATCGGGTGCATCCCGCGCGCATCGGGACGGTCCACCGCAAGCGCGAGATTGATCTTGGCGAAGGCTCGGCGGGTGATCCGGTGGGCCATCACTCGCTCGCCGTGCGCTCAGGTGAGACGCGGCCGGCCGCGGCGGGTCGGGCGTGGAGGATCAGGTCCGCCAGCTCGCGGAAGGCGCCGCGGCCGCCGGGCGCGGCGAGGACGAGATCCGCGACCTCGCGGACCTCGGGGCGGGCGTCGGCGGGGCAGGCGGTGAAGCCCGCGAGGCGCATGGGCGGCAGGTCGTTGACGTCGTCCCCGATGTAGGCGACCCGCGCCGGATCGACCCCGAGCTTCCGGCAGAGGTCGACGAAGCGCTCCTCCTTCGGGCCGACGGCCACGTCCACGTGCTCGACGGCGAGCATCTCCGCCCGCCGGCGGATGACGCCGTCGTCGATGGACGCCGAGAGCCACGCGACGGGCACGCCGGCCTTCTGGAGGAGCTTGGTCCCCATGCCGTCGCGCATGTCGAAGAATCGGATCGCGCCCGTGTCGATCGGGGCGGGGCCGATCCCGATGCGTCCGTCGGTCAGGACGCCGTCGACGTCCGAGACCACCGCGGTGACATCCTTGAGGTTCATCGCCCGAGCCTACCGCCTGAGCCGCGCTGAAGTCGGGCCCGGGAGTGTCCGATACCTCCTCCGAAACGAGCCCGAACCAGATGGAGCGTCCTCCGATGAGCCACGACGACCGCCGAGCGTACGACCGGATGCCCCTCGTCAGGGGCGTGAAGCTGCTCGACCAGAAGACCGCCAAGTATGTCCCGGCCGAGAGCACGAACGTCTCCCAGGGCGGTCTGCTCCTGCGGGTGCCCTCCACGCGTCCCTTCGCCCCGGGCGACCGGGTCGAGGTCGCCGTGGGCTGGGGCGAGTCGCCGGTCGCCTCGTCGCTCGCCATGAGCGGGGCCGTCGTCGTCCGCGTCGCCGCGATCGATCACTCCCATCAGGCCATCGCGCTCCGCTACGACCGCGCCGAGGCGCTGGGCGAGCCCGATCTCGCCGCGGGCGAGCGGGCCGACCACGCGGTCGAGACCGACGAGGCCTCCGGCCTGCGCCTCGCCGCCTGAGCCTCCCCCGGTCGAGAAACGCGGCTGCCTCCGCCCCTAGAATGCGCTCGAGCACGATCGGGGTGACGAATGCAGCTGACCTACTGGCAGCCCTCCATACCGGACGAGTACGTGCGCTCAAGCGCCGAAGACCTTGGCGCGCGCATCACGAGGCGACGCCAGGAACTCGCCCACCGCCTGCTCATCCTGGGTCACCACTACCAGACCGACGAGGTCATCCAGCACGCCGACTTCACGGGCGACTCGCTCAAGCTGAGCCAGCTCGCCGCGGAAGCCGTGACCGAACGCGGGGCCGAGTACGTCGTCTTCTGCGGCGTCCACTTCATGGCCGAGAGCGCGGACCTGCTGGGGCCCGAGGGGACGGTGGTGATCCTGCCGGATCTCTCCGCCGGGTGCTCCATGGCGGACATGGCGGACTACGAGGACGCCCTCGACGCGTGGGAGACGCTGCACGAGGAGCTGCGGGCGCAGGGGTCTGACGCTCGGATCGTGCCGGTGACGTACGTGAACTCGTCGGCGGCCATCAAGGCGTTCGTGGGGATGCACGGGGGCGCGTGCTGCACCAGCTCGAACGCCTCGGCGGTGTTCGAGTGGGCGCTCGCGGGCGGGGCCGAGCCGGCCGGGCCCGGGGAGGAGATCAAGCTCCTCTTCCTGCCCGATCAGCACCTCGGGCGGAACACGGCGGCGGCGCACGGGATCGACGTCGCGAAGCGCACGGCGCTCTACGACCCCAAGCTCGTCCGCCAGGGAAAGCACCTCGGCGGCATGAGCGAGCGGCAGCTCGTCGACGCGAGGGTGATCCTCTGGGCCGGGCACTGCTCGGTGCACAAGCTGTTCCGGCCCGAGCACTGCGACGAGCTGCGCGTCAGCGACCCGCAGCGCACGATCCTCGTGCATCCGGAGTGCTGCAAGGAGGTCGTCGATCGGGCGGATCTCGCCGGCTCGACGGAGTTCATCATCCGGACGATCGAGAACGCTGAGCCGGGCTCGAAGTGGGCCGTCGGCACGGAGGTTCACCTGGTCAACCGCATCGCGAAGCGGGCGGCGAGCCGGGGCGTCGACGTGAAGATCCTGAGCGACTGCCAGTGCCTGTGCACGACGATGTACCGCATCGACCAGGCGCACCTGTGCTGGGTGCTCGACAACCTGGCGAAGGGCAAGGTCGTCAATCAGGTGAGCGTGCACCCGGAGGCGCGAAAGCACGCGCTGACGGCGCTCGGGCGGATGCTGGATCTGCCGGCGGGGGTAGCGGGGGTCAAGGGCTAGTCGTCCAGCCGAAGACTCCCAGAAGGATCAATGCCAGCAGTATCGGCCCGAGCGCGACGTATGCTCGCCAGACCCCGCTTGATGTGATTCTCGTTCGGCAGACAGCGAACGTCGCCAGCACGGGAACGGCAACGAACAAGAGCACCGGGGCCGATGCACCGAGCACCCAACGATCCCGCTGGGAGTGGAGCACGATGACCGCCGCGGCGATGAGGAGCGACACCACCACGGGAAACGCGAGGTTGTGCTTTCCGTCCCGCCACCACGGCGCCCCGCGGTCGATCGGCGCGTTGCATTCCGTGCAGCGGTCGCCCTCGAGTTCGTAGCAGTCGTAGCCGCACCTGTAGCACCCGAGCTTTGGCTTGCCCTTGCGGAAGCCGCGGATGCGGCGGGCGCGGAACTCGGCCTTCTGGCGGCGCAGATGACGTTGGACGATCTGACCGATCATGGCGTCGGATCCTTCGGGCGCCAGTCGAGCCTCGGGACGGCGCGCTCGCGGTCGTCGTCGAGCTCGAAGTACTCGGCTTGCGAGATACCGGTGAGGCTCGCGACGAGGTTTGAGGGGAACTGCTGGGCGAGCTCGTTGAGCTCGCGGACGTTGCCGTTGTAGAAGCGTCGCGTGGCGGCGAGGCGGTCCTCGGTGTTGACGAGTTCGGCCTGGAGTTCGCGGAAGAGGCGGTCGGCCTTGAGGTCGGGGTAGTTCTCCGCAACGGCGAAGAGCTGGCGCAGCCCGGCGGTGAGCGCGAGTTCGTCGCCCGACTGCTGGGCGGGCGTGCCGTGACTCTCCGCGGCCTGGTTGCGAAGGCGCGTGACCGTCTCGAGCGCTTCGCGCTCGTGCGCGGCGTAGCCCCTGACGGTCTGGACGAGGTTTGGGATGAGGTCGTAGCGGCGCTTGAGTTCGACCTGGATGCCGGCCCACGAGTCGCGCATGTGGGCGCGGAGCGTGACGAACCGGTTGTAGGTGAGGACGGCGTAGAGCAGCGCAAGGATCGCAAAGCCGCCGAGGATCACGATGAAGAGGGCGCCGGGGTTCATCGCTGGTGCGTCTGCTCCGGCGCGTGCAGGCCAAGCTCGCGGCGGACGTGGTCCGGCCAGCGGATCAGGAATTCGCGAGCGTAGGCGAGGTGTTGTTCGAACTGCGTCGGCTCCCAGCGCTTCTTGTCGGTCGCGAGGCAGAGCTGCCCGGCTTCCATGTCGATCGCCGGGAAGCTCTCGGCGTGGGCGCTGAGCCACTCGATCATGCGCGGGTGGCAGACGTCGTAGGCGAAGCGGCGGTCGGAACTCCTGACGACGAAGCGCCGCGAGAACGCGGCGTCCTCGAAGTCGATGTCGTCGAAGCCGATCGCCTGACCGAGCTTGTCGAAGAGACCCTCCGGGCGGATGAGCAGGTCCGGGACGGCCGGCGTGGGGAGGTGGACGATGAGGTAGCTCAGGCGGTAGGTGACCGTGGAGCTGGTCTTGCCGGTGCGGGTGGTGACGCGGTAGCGGAAGTCGCCCATCACCACGGCGTGGCGGGGGGGGGCGAGGGGGGCGGCGCGCCCCCCCCGCGGTGCCGCCGCGCGGGGGGGGCGCCAGGCGGGGGGGGGCAGGACGGGG
>Ga0081527_100451_pt1 | contig 20605 bp, 17 predicted proteins | sample HotLakmasection5_FD_70992 | JGI IMG/M metagenome (GOLD analysis project Ga0081527, IMG submission 70992) | Hypersaline microbial mat communities from Hot Lake, Washington, USA - Section #5 (SPADES assembly) (version 2) | ecosystem: Environmental > Aquatic > Non-marine Saline and Alkaline >... | reverse complement strand
CAACAGGGGGTTAAACCCCCTGAAACCCCCTCGCCTTCGGTATACGTTACTTTATTAACGTACTTCGCACGCTTTGAAATTAGTTTTTATTTTTTGCTGTTTTTTTACATAAAAAATATTATCAGACTCAATATTTATGAGTTGTTATTTTTTTAACCCTAAAAACCCTTAATGCTAAGGTTTTTAGGAATTTACTGCAAGATTCCTGTTTTTTAAGTATTTAGTTTTATTGGTTTTTAAAACTAAAACAAAGTCTTTATTTTATAAGTGTAAATTTTATAAATAAAAATAAAAGTAACTCTTTGACAAGAAGTTCTCTTGTGATATTATTTCCATACACCAAACAAACAGGGGAATACGGTGAAAATCCGTGACTGTGCCGCAGCTGTAAAGGGCGGAAAAATAAAAAGCCCTGAGTCAGAATGCCTGTTTGTTAAAGGAATAGAGTTCTTGCGAGCACAAGAGAGGAGTAAATGAGAATGAATATATTATAAGAACTGTAGTTTTCTTTGAAAGCAGTTTTTTTTGTTTTTAAGGGCAGAAAATAAAAGTAATTTAATAAATAAAAATGGTTGTAAAGCTGTTTAAACCACAACTGGTTTAACCGGCAAAAACGCAGTATAAGATATACTGCGGGGAGATTAACGTGTCGTACTTTTCAGTTACATCTAGGTCAAGAAGTCCTTACAGTTATTATAATTATTATGCCAATAATTTTAATAATAAGGGTAATACTGCGCATAAAGCATATATAAAAAGAAACCAGAATACCAGAAATACCGGCCAGTATACTAACACAATTATGCAGGGCGCAAAATGTCCGCATGGATTCCCCGGCGGCGGTTGCCCTATATGCATGGGGAAAATCGGCGGTGGCGGTGGCGCTGACAGCAAGAAGAAAACAGGTATGTCCTGGGACGAGGCATATTATGTTTATACAATGATTCAAAAAAACAAACTGCTTGCTGCTGATGACAAAAAACTCACTGAAGCGGCACAAAAAAGGCTTCAATTACTGGAAAAGATTCAGTCATCAGAGCTTTATCAGCGATTTATGGCAATAAAAATGAAGGCTGTTGACCTTGCAACCCAGCTGCAAAATACTGTTATACAGATAAGGCAATTCATAGCAAGAAACATTGTTAAACCTATTATAGATACGATGAACAAGGTTGTAACCGCTTTAAAAGCAACTGTTGCGAGTTTAATTGGAGTAGTAAACAAGCTAACTGCACAGCTGGGTGAAAAACTCAAAATGACAAGAGAAGCTATACGCCAGAACATAAGAAAACTCCTTGCCAGCCTGCGTGAAACCGAGTTTATAAGCAGGTTAATAACAGTATTCAACGATAAAAGACAACTATATCAGGAACTTCTGCTGAGAAAAATCGAAGCTTTTAAAGAAAAACTCAAAAAGTTTACGGGCATAATTACATTTATAGCTGAAAAAGATCCTGATGAAGAAGAAAAACAGCATAGGCCAGGTGGGAAAGCAAAAAAATTCAAGAGGAAAATTGATAACAAATGTTAAACAACGTACATCAATCCATAAAATACAGGAATGACGAAACCTTGAGATCAAGAAACGGAAGCTCAAGGGATAAAATACAGCAGGTCAATAAACAGGGCATAGTTACAGACACATTTTTAATCAACAAAGAACGGGAAAATTCAGTATTCAGGGATACTCCTTTGCCAGAGGATTTAAGGAAGTATTATAACAGTAGCGCTGAAAACAATAGAGAAAATGCAAGAAGTTCCGGAAAAGCTGAAAACGACCCTATAGAAAAACATTTTTATTCTATGGTAGGTGTGCCCCTGGGGGTTCTTGGGACGGTTGCACTTGCTACAGGGATTGCGTCCAGGATTGTAAAAAGAAAATTTGCGCCGGAAGTTATAGAGAAAGCATCAGAAAACGGAGCTGTATCAAAAATAACCAGAGGTATTACAAAACTATTTACTGATAAAGAAAAAGGCCCTATTGTTCCCAGACAAATAAATATAAATTCACCGGAGGGATTTGCTACATACGAAGCCCTGCGTGATCCGAGTCTGAAAAACCTTCTCGGTGCCGCAGCAATCCTTACTTACTCAACAACAGCACTTGTTATGAGAAATACTGTTGACGGGTTGAAAGACATCTGGGTAAAGAAGAATGAAGCTGATATCCAGAGAAACTTCCAGGAAAATATGATTGATATTGAAACAAGAAGCTTTTCCGGCAAGAAACAGACTGTAAGGTACCTGCTGGACAAAAATACAAAAGAACTGGACAGGATAAATAAAGAAAAAAATATTTCTTTCCAGGGAAATAAAAAAGATAAAGAGGAAAAAGAAACTTTAATATCAGGAATGAATCCGGTTCACCTTCTTGCAGGAGCAGCAACAATAGGCGGTTCAATATTACTGATGAGAAAAACAGTGAAAAATATAAGGGAAATTGGTGAAACCATAAAAAAAGTTGTGGAGAAAACTTCTGCCACAATGGGCGAAAAAAAGGGTTCTTCCTGGTCAGAAGCAAATGCAATATACGGTGACAAAAGCGGAAAACCCACAGTATTTGGGTTTTTAAATGATGAACATGGTCATATATACAATATGTTTGTAACACCGGGAAAATTCACGGGGAAACTGGCCGGATTTGTATCAGGAGTAGCCGGGCTTGGTTATGTCGGTTCAAAGTTTGTTGAAGGTAATAAGGAGATTCAGGTTAAAAAAGCCAATGCAAAAATTGATCTTGATTTGCACGATAAGCTTGTACCGGTAGAGCTTAAAAATTTCAAGAAAAAGAAGGAAGTCGCTGTTAAGCCATTATTTGATGATTATAAGAACTATACAGACAAACACTCTGAGGACAGCGCTGGCATAAAATCCAAATATAACAGCATAATGGACGAAATTAAAAACGGCCCTCCGTTTATCTACGATTAAATTAGTTTTTATACTATAAAAAAGCTAAATTAACTTTATACGAGTTAGTTTTCTTAAAATCGGCATGAATGAGACCATGCTCCCGCTTAAGCCGGGCATGAATGAGACCATGCTCCCACATACCGATTTATGTTAATTTCTTTCATTTTAAGATTACTTTTTTGAAGCGATATAAACAAATTTAAAAGGTTTAAGGCGGTGTCAAGTTGTAATGATAGTTTTAATTTCTGATGATTAATGGATTTTAAACATGTCTTCAATTAAAGAATGATATTTTTTCTGGATTTCTGCTTTTTTAACCTTTAATGTTTGTGTCAAAAGTCCGTTTTCTACTGTAAATGGTTCATCTAACAGTCTGATATGCTGAATTTTTTCATATGGTCTTGCATTCGTCCGCTTATTTAACTGTTCTTTTAGTTCTTTTTTTAATAATTTATGAATTTTTGGGCAGTGATAAATTTGCGAATTGTCCTTATACTTCATGGAATGCTTCTCTACCCATTCCTGAATTGTTTCAAAATTTGGATAGATCAATGCTCCAAGGCAATATTTATCCTGTCCTACCAGCATAATTTGATCAATTAACGGGCTTGTGAGGCAGGCGTCCTCCAGAGGCTGAGGTTCTATGTTTTCTCCATTGGACAACACAATTACATCTTTATTCCTGCCTGTTAAAATAAGGTCATTGTATGGGGTAAGCCACCCCAGGTCACCTGTATTCAGCCATCCATCATAGGATAAAACTTTATCTGTGGCTTCTTTGTCTTTATAATAACCTTTCATAACCTGCGGTCCTCTGGCAAGAACAAGTCCTGATTGTAATACCCTAAGAGTTTCACCGCTATCAGGGTTTACAATTTTCAACTCAGTATATTTCAGGGGTTTGCCCGCAGATTTTCGTAAATTATCTTTTTTATTCCTTATAGTTAAGACCGGAGAAGTTTCTGTAAGCCCGTAACCTACAATGATATCAATACCAGCGGTCTCGTAAAAATCTTCAAGATGGTTGGCAAGCGCACCTCCGCCTGAAATTCCAAGCATAAAGTTTCCGCCGAGAGCAGAGCGGAGTTTTTTGTAAATAACATTTTCTGCTGCTTCGTGAAACGGCAGTGTAAGCCAGTAATTTATAAAAGCTAAGAACCTGCGAGTAAAAGAGAAACCGATATTTTCTGTACAGCGGTTATTAAGGATTCTTCTTGATTTTGTGTGGCTCTTGCCTGTCTTAAGAAGGAATTTTATTATTTTCTGCTTTAAAAACGGTTGCTTTTTAATTTCTGATTGTATTCCACTGTATATTGCTTCCCAGATGCGTGGAACCGCAATTAAATAGTTTGGTTTATACAGCTTTATATCGTTCTTAAAATTGGACACATTCGTGTAATTAAGAGTTACTCCCCTTGAAAGAAGATAGTATTCACAGGTTCTTTCGTAAATATGCCATGGGGGAAGAACGTTTAAAGCGGTTTCTCCCGGCGAAATCTCCAGAACATCAGAGAGTGCCGCAAGTTGTGATAAAAAATTTCCGTGAGTTATCATTACCCCCTTGGGTCTGCCTGTTGTGCCTGATGTATAAACAAGGGTTGCCAGATCATCTTTTTCTGATTTTACCGGGTTTAAAGATTCTCTTTTTCCTCGGGCAATAACCTGCTTAAAGCTATAGATGTTATGGTTTTCCCTGATTTCTCCGGGGATTTCTTCATCAGAGAGACAAATAATAAAATCAAGCGGGTAATTTTTAAGTTTATCAAGCAACTTATTAATAGTTTCAATATTTTCAGCAATTAGTCCCTTACTGTCGCTATGTTCAAGAATATAAAAAAGTTCTTCCGCAGGAGTTTGTGAGCCTCTTACAACGCATACTCCTCCAGTCATTAATATTGCCTGATCCGAAATCAGCCATTTAGAGCTGTTTTCAGAAAAAAGGCTTATATGATCACCTTTATTCAGTCCTAATGCCTGAAGTCCGGATGCAAAAAAATATATCCGGTTATATAATTCCTTATAACTAAGTTCAATATCGTTATATTTATCAATTACAGCCGGTATATCCGCATAATATTCCAGATAATCCTGCCATAATTCATGAAGAGAACTTTTGTTGTCTGAAATTAGCAGAATATGCTTTTTTTTGAGTTCCTGTAGGGCTGTCGCCATCTTTAATAACCTTTCCCCGATGCTTGAATAAAGAATTAATGCAATTTAATTCTTTATTTAATACAATAAGGCTATTTTTTCAAGCTAGCTTTGCCCAATAAAAATTATTGACTTTCGTTAACGTTCACAAAAATTTTTTTGGATAAATTTCTGCCCACTGCAATAATTTGCCTGCTTATTTCAACTATCACAGGTCCGGGTTTTGCAATACATTTGATTTTACCACCCTCAAAAAGACCAAATCTCTGAGAGTTGCATTTTATTCCCGTGTCAAGAAATTTTTCGATTTCTGCTTCTTGTCCAACTTCTAATTCACAAAGACTAACCATATCTGCCTCATTATTCCTTATATTTTTGTTAAAACTTCTAATAAATCATAATTGCTTTTTATTTTAAATTTATTTATTGAGAAAAATTCTCAATTATTTTCTATTTTTATGTTAACAAATACACTTAATAAAGTCAATACTGATAAAGCAATTAAGCTGGCTTTATCAGTATTATTTTAAATATTTATGGTTATTTAACCTCTATAGTTTTCCAGAAGGTCAGTAACTGACTTGTCTGAATAAATCCGCTTAATTGCTTCTCCCAGCAAAGGAGCAACATTAAGCTGGATTATATTGGAAGGAGCATTTTCTTTCAGAGGAATTGTATTAGTTACAATAACTTCCTTAATTACGCTGTTTCCAAGCCTTTCCAGTGCAGGTCCGCTGAATACGGCGTGAGCTGCGCAGGCAAATACTTCTCTTGCGCCTTCTCTTTTTAGAAGGCTTGCGGATTCAGTGATAGTTCCTGCTGTATCAATCATATCATCAACAAGAATTGCTGTTTTGCCCTTAACATCACCAATCAGGTTTTCTACTTCCGCAAGGTTATGCACCTGGCGTCTTTTATCAACAATTGCAATCGGGCAGTTGAGCTGTTTTGCAACTTTTCTTGCTCTTTCCACACCGCCTGCGTCCGGACTTACTACAACCATTTTTTCAGGGTCATAGTTTTTGTTTAAGATGTAGTTGATTAATACAGGTTCAACTAGTACGTGGTCAACCAATGTACTGAAAAATCCCTGAAGCTGGCCGGTATGCAAGTCTACAGCAACAACCCTGGTTGCACCGGAAGTTGCCAGAAGGTCTGCTACTAACTTTGCGCTGATAGCTTCTCTTCCTGATGTTTTTCTGTCCTGTCTTGCGTATGCGTAATACGGGATAACAGCGGTTATAGTTTTTGCACTTGCTCTTTTGAAAGCGTCCAGCATTATTAAAAGCTCTACGAGATTTCTGTTAACAGGGTCACAGAGAGACTGGACTATAAAAACATCGCTGCCTCTGATGCTTTCCTGTACCCGCACATAAATTTCGCCGTCACTAAAGTTTTTTATCTGAATAGTGCCAAGGTCTATACCTAAATGCGCTGCAATATCACTTGCTAGAGAATTATGGGCTCTTCCTGAAAAAAGCTTGATATCCTGAAGTGATTTGTTAATTTCCTGTTTTTGCATTTCTTTTAATTCCAATGTCAATTTTATACCTCCATAATACCAAATTTATGTATTAATTTTGTCCAACTTGTTCAACTTCTTTTCTACCCAGTTTTCTATAATTCTTTGTTTTTCTCTTGCCAGTGCGAGTGCTGAATTTGGTACGTTTTTAGTAATTACCGACCCGGCGCCCACGCTTGCATTCTCTTCTATAATAACAGGAGCTATTAAAACGCAGTTTGAGCCAATTTTTACGCTGTTTTCAATTTTTGTCCTGCTTTTGATTTTGGTTAAGGGGTCATAATTTGCGGTGATGGTCCCTGCGCCTATATTTACTTCTGTACCCAGTTCCGAATCACCTATATAACTTAAATGCGAAACATTTGTAAAATTACCTATTTGGGAATTTTTCACTTCTACAAAATTTCCTATCCTTACGTTTTGCGCTATATCAGCGTTGTTTCTGAGCTGGGCAAAAGGTCCTATTGTGGAATTTTCGCCTATATATGAGTCAGCAACTTTTGACTGAATAATTTTAACGTTATCTTCCGTGGTAACATTGCCGCTAATAAAAGTATCAGGCCCGATAGTGCAGTTTTTCCCGAATTTGTTCACCCCTTCAAAAACACATCCCGGATAAACCACAGAATCCTGTCCTATTTCCGTTTCCGGGGAAACAAGGGTATTTTCCGGGGAAACAAAAGTTACCCCCTCGTTCATTAATTCATCAATTACTGTGAAACTAAGGATTTTTGCAGCCTCAGCAAGGTGTTTTCTGGAATTTATGCCGAATATTTCATAGTGGTTTTCTATGGTGAAAACTGATGTTTTAAGCCCTTTTTGCACAGACCGGTCAATAATATCCGTAAGGTAATATTCGCCCTGTGCGTTGTTATTGGTGATTTCAAAGAAAGCAGGAGCGATTTTCTGCCAGTCCAGGCAGTAAACCCCGGCATTTATTTCGTTTATAGCTTTTTCTTCAGGGTTTGCGTCTTTTTCTTCAACGATTTTCTGCACCCCACCGGAAGTATCCCTGACAATCCGACCGTAATTTGCAGGGTTCTCAAAAACAGCGGACATAACTGTCAGGGCTGAACCGGATTCTTTATGAAATTTAACGAACTCTGAAAGTGTATGATTTGTCAGTAAAGGAGTATCCCCGCATAAGACCAGTACTGTCCCGTCAAAACCCTTAAGCCGGTCATAAGCTTTAAAAACCGCATCACCTGTGCCGAGCTGTGGTTCCTGCAATACAGTTGTTACGGATTTGCCCGGGTATAGTTTTTGTATATGATTTTCAATTTCTTCTGATTTATGACCTGTGATTATTATAGATTCAGAAACAAATCCGGTTCTTAAGACAGAATCAACAACTCTTTCTATAAGGGTTTTCCCTAAAATTTTGTGCAAAACTTTGGGAATGTCGGACTTCATCCGGGTTCCCTTGCCTGCTGCCAGTATAATCGCTTTTACAGAATTATCCATGATTTTATTCAGTCATAACCATTTATTTGTTTAATTATCTGATAAACATGCCTGTTTTAAAAACAAGTTTAATTTTTATTTACAAGAAAATCATTTTTATAATTTAACAATTTTTACTGCGGCTAAAAGGTGTTAATACTGGATACCGCCCAGGACTACTGACTTTGCAATATCTTTTCTGTATTTCATGCCCGGATATTCAATCAAATCAACAGATTCATAAGCCATTTCCTGTGCTCTGTTAAGTGTGGAAGCAGTGGAAACAACGTTAAGAACCCTTCCGCCGTTGGTTACAATTTCTCCATATATATTTTTTAAAGTACCGGCATGGAATATATAAGTATTGTCATCAACAATTTCATCCAGCCCTTCAATAACATCGCCTTTTCTGTATTCTCCGGGATATCCCTCGGAAGCAAGAGTCACACAGACGGAGTGGTCATCTGATATATTGAAAAGCTCATAAGTATCACCTAATGCCCCCATTGATGAGAGCATCATTACCTCAAACAGGTCTTCTTCAAGAAGCGGAAGAATTGTCTGGGTTTCAGGGTCTCCAAAGTTAATATTAATCCCTACCAGGTAAGGATTGTTCTTTTCATCAATAACTATATTTGCCCTTAAAAGTCCGGCAAATCCCATTTTTTCCGCATTTAACCCGTCTATCATAGGGAAGAATATTTTCTCGGCAATTTTAGTTTCCATCTGCGTGTCAAAATAAGATACCGGGGAATAAGCACCCATTCCTTCTGTGTTAAAGCCGAGGTTACCATCTTCTGCTTTGTTATAAGTATACGCAACAGGCAAAGGCACGGCATTGTAACCATCAGTTATTACCTGGAAGGAAATATACCTTCCTCTGATATAATTTTCCAGAACTACAGGTTTATACAAATTTTTAAGACAGAATGAAACAGCATTGCGAGCCTCATTAAAGGATTCACAAACTATAGTCCCTGTTCCCGGTGCTCTTGAGTCAAACTTAATAACCTGCGGGTATTCAGCTGCTCTTGCGTAAGTAATCGCCTGGGATTCCTTGTCAAATACCCCGAATTTAGGCGTAGGGATTTTATACTTGTGCATGAATTTTTTAGCGAATCCCCTGGTCATTCTTGCTTTGCAGGAATTTTTGCCAGCTCCGAATACAGCCAGTCCTTCTTCACGCAGTTTGTCAGCCAGACCTGTATTGGCTGTAGTTAAAGAATCAATTACTGTCAAGTCAATCTGGTTTTCTTTTATAAACTCGTAGAGTTTATCCAGTTCATTTTCCCTGATATCAACAAATTCTGCGAGTTTTTTAATTTCCGCGTTGTTAAAAGTACAGAATATTTTGGCTACCCGTTTGCTCCGGGCAAGTTTCCATATTAAAGAATGTATTTTCCCGCCTGATCCGATTATAAAAACTTTCATAAAATCATAAGTTGCTCTTTTGAATATTATTTAAATTCTACAATAAAATTCTGCTTTTATAAACGTTAAGTAGTTATAAACCAAAACAAAAATTTAACTGAATTCGGCGATTCAGAGCATTTGATTTCTTTGCAACAGCTGTTTTACTGTTGAAGAAAGTTAATAAGTTTTAAAAAATTATCCATTTTGGTTTGTGGTTAGTATAATAAAATTATGAAATTAACAGGATTACAGATATTTAAATATCTTCCGGGAGGCAAAAAAGAAGCCGAAGCAAACTGCAAAAAGTGCGGTTTCCCTACATGTATGGCTTTTGCAATGAAACTTGCAAAAGGCGAAGCATCTATTGATAGTTGTGAATATACTTCGGAAGAATTAAAAGCATTTTTTGAGGAAGCGAGTCAGGTCCAACAGCAAGAAATAATTTTTGGACCTTCCGAACGACAGGTTAAAATTGGTAATGAAACTGTTATGTTTCGGCATGACAAAAAATTTGTAAACCCGACATGTCTTTCTATAAGCCTCAAAAGTTCTGATGCGAATTTTGATTCAATGTTAAAAAAAATAAAAAATTATTCAGTGGAACGGGTCGGAGAGAATTTTACAATTGATGCAGTTGTCCTGTTTGATACTGACGAAACATTTGTGCAAAAAGCAGAAAAGGTTTCAGTATCGGGTATTCCTTTGATACTTGTAAGTGATAATTTTGATAACCTGAATAAAGCTCTGGAGCTTGTTAAAGACTCCAAGCCTCTCGTGTATTTAAAAACCAATGAAATTGACCTGATATCCTCGATTCAAAAAAAATTCAATGTAGCGGTAGTTATATCCGGAAACTCTCTGGAAGAACTAGTTAACAACTCTTCTGCGGCCCTTGATAAAAAAATAGAAAAAATTGTATTGAACATAAATACCATTTCACGAACAGATTTGATCCAGAATCTTACTTATATAAGGCGTTCAGCTATAGAAGACAAGTTCAAACCTCTTGGGTTCCCGGTAATAACTTTTATAAGCGACCTGGAAGGTAGTATTACAGATCCTATTGAACAGGGGATATGGGGATCTGTACTTATATGTAAGTATTCAAACCTGCTGGTGGTGGATGATTTTAATGAAGCAGTAATGTATGCTTTTTTGACCTTGAGGCAGAATATTTTCACTGACCCTGAAAAACCGCTTCAGATTGAGCCAAAAGTTTATCCTATAGGCGATACTGACGAAAATTCACCTGTTATTGTAACAACAAATTTTGCCCTGACATACTTTACTGTTGCGGGAGAAATTGAATCTTCCAATATATCTTCTTATTTAATAGTAACACCGTCCGACGGAATGAGCGTACTTACTGCATGGTCAGCTGACAAGTTTAATGCCGAAATTATTGCAAAAGCATTTAAGGAATACGGGGTGGCTGATCTGGTAAAACACAGGAAACTTATAATCCCCGGTTATGTATCAGGTTTAAAGGGTGAAATCGAGGAAGAAATTCCGGAATGGGAAGTTATTGTCGGCTCCAATGAAGCTGTAGATATTGTGGATTTTTTAAAGGATTATCAGCATAAACATCAGAATATAAAGGCGTAAACAAGTTTTATATTCTGTATACAGTTAATTAATTACTTAATTCGAATTAATTAATTAATGGAGTTGGTCATATCTTTTTTTAAGACAATTTTTGAAATAATGTACCCTTAAAAAGAAATCAAGACTATACCTAATGAGTTAGTTTTCTTAAAATCGGGCATGAATGAGACTTTGCTCACGCATTAGTATTCTAAAAAAATAAACGATAAATAAGAAATTTTATTCAGAAACTACCAAAACGGATAAATTTTAAAAAACCTGTATAAAAAAGCAGTGGCTTTGCCACCGCCACCTTCAGAGGGAAGGGTGGGTGGGCAAGGTTTTTTAAAATTTTGCAAAAGTATTTAACGGAAACTTATTAAGACCATTAATAAAAATAAACTCATTTCACTATAATCAGGGAATTGCTACAGCTTATATTTCCCAATATTTAAATTTAAGTTTAAAATATTCATAATTCAAAGGAATTAATAACGATTAATATATGAAAAACTCAGAAAAAGAACAACTTCAAAAAGAACTGGAAAAATATAAATCGCATTCTCGTGATGATTTTATTACTAACCTGTCCCGGGTAACGAATATTTTGTTTAAACTCGGAGATTTAGAACATAAGTCCAAGAACTACAGCGAAGCCCGGAAATGCTTTGAAGAAAATCTGGAAACAATAGAAAACTTCCGGCAGCACCCTTCTGAATATATATCTGAATTAGCAACAACCCACAATATGCTTGGCGAAATAATGCTGGACTTAAACGAATTTAATAAAGCAAAAGCACATATAAACAAAGCCGGTGAGCTTATAGAAAACCTGCCGGAAAAAGACGTTTTACTGTCAGCAAAGGTTCAGCATAATTTGGGCAGGCTGTATTTAAAGTTAAACAAATTTGACCCGGCAGAAAAATGCTTAAATCGGGCATTATCAGAAAAAAGAAAAGCAGCTTCCGAAATAACTCAGGAAAACCTTGCGGAACTTTCCCGAACACTCGCTGTTTTTGCTTCTTTTAAAACTGCTATAAATGAATTTGATGAAGCAGAAAAGTATTATCAGGAAGCGCTGGATATAACAGAAGAGCTTGCTCGGGAGAATCCGAATGAATATATGTATGATTTGTCCAGAAACCTTATTGATATGGGCTCTTTGCATAAGAGTATGAACCGGCTTGAAGAAGCGCATAAATGTTTTCAAAATGCTTTTGATATAAGGAAGAAGCTTTATGAAGACAAACCGACAGCATATTTACCTGACCTTGGAGCGTCTTACATAAGTCTTGGCAACCTTAAAAACACGCTCAAAGATTTTAAAAAAGCGGAAGAGTATTATCAGAAGGCTTTTGATATTTTTAATGAACTAAAAAACAAATATCCTTCCGCATACTTACCCCGCTTTGCAATGGTTGTGAACAATCTGGGCAATTTATACAGCGAGCTGGGCAAAACTCAGGAAGCACATAGAAATTATGAAAAAGCGCTTGTACTATACAGGGAGCTGGTAGAAAAAAGCCCGGATACTTATTCTTACAACCTTGCTATAACTCTTGACCATCTGGGAACACTCCAGAGAGACTTAAAAGAATTTGAGGAAGCCCGGGTGCTTTATGAAGAAGCCCTTGAGATAAGAAAAAAACTGGCAAATGAAAACTTAAAAGCCTTTTTATCTGATTTTACAATTAGTCTCAACAACATGGGAAATTTATACCTGAGTAAAAACGAATTTTACAGAGCAAGACAGCTTTATAAGGAAGCTGTGGACAGCTACAGAACGCTTGCAAAAAAAAATCCCCGGATTTATCTTTCTCAGCTTGCCAAGGCGCTTAATAACCTCGGAAATCTCCAAAGAGACTTAAAAGAATTTGAGGAAGCCCGAGTACTTTATGAAGAAGCGCATACAATAAGGGAAAAACTGGCAGGAGAAAACCCGTCTGTTTACCTGCCGGACCTTGCTGTCAGCTATAATAATCTTGGTATTCTGGCATGGGATTTAAATATGCCGGAAAAAGCAGGGCAATATTATCAGGAATGTATAAAAATAAGAAGAAAACTGGCAGGAGAAAACCCCGCAGCATATCTGCCCAAACTTGCGCTAACCCTTAATAACCTTGCTGCTCTGCTGGATGATCTTAACATGTTTGAAGAATCAACCGCCTGTTACCTTGAATGCCTTGAGATAAAGAGAAAGCTGGCGGGAGAAAACCCGTCTGCCTATAAAAGCAGTTTGGCTTCCAGTGTATATAACTTTGCTATTTTGCAGATAAAGCAGAAGGATTATATAAAAGCTCACGATTCCCTGGAAGAATGCCTTGAATTATACGAAAGCCTTGCGGAAAAACACCCTCAGTTTTATGAGGAAGATGTTAACAGGATAAAAAAGAATCTTTCGGTTATAAAAGAATTATTGCAGCTGCAAAACGAAGATTAGTATAATTTTTCGATACCGGCTCCGAAAATAGCAAAATCATACTTAACCGGGTCATCTGCATCAAATTGTTTTAATTTTTCCGTTATTTCCTCGGCTTTTTTCCAGTCATTGGACTTTCTTTCTGTAAGTCCCAACAGGACTGAAACTCTGGAAACATGAACATCCAGCGGGATTATAAGCTTGTTTGCCGGAATTCCCTTCCATACGTTTAAATCCACAGGCCCGTGTCTTACCATCCATTTAAGGAAAAGGTTAAGCCGTTTGCAGGCGCTTCCATTTGCCGGACTGGGCACAAGATGGCTGAAACTCTGCGAACACGTTTCACCGCAGGGGATATTGCTCCTTAACAGGTTTACAAAATTGACCAGGCCGTTTTTTATATCCCTGTCTTCTTTAGAAAATCCTTGCAGAAAGGCGTCTTCCAAAGAGTCGTATTTTCTTAACAACCGGCTCAGGGAATAGATCAGGCATAAAATATCCCTTTCCCCGGTAAACCTGTAGCAAAATCCCCTGAAAAATACCCTGTCCCTGTCAATATCAAAATTCAACACAAATTCATGCGGGTTTTTGTTGAGTAATTTATGTATACAGCCAAGGTTTTCGATGATTTTTTTCCTGTTTCCGTACGCAAAAGCAGACGAAATAAAGCCTGAAATTTCTATATCCTGCTTTTTTTCGTACATGTGTGGAAACTGGACAGGATCATCCTTTATAAAATCAGGGGTTTCAAACTTTTTTACAAGTTTATCCAGTTCTGATTTATTAATTTTTTCCATTTAAATATTTATTTATGAATAGCTAGTAATTTTTCCATTTTTTTAGAGTACTTTTTGTCATGTAACAATTCTCTATAAGCATTATCTTCTTCAATATTAATGCTTTCAGGGTCTAATTTCATTGCTTTTTTTAGATATTTATAAGATAAATCAAATCTTTTATGTATAGCATATAATCTTGATAAATCATTATAACCGGCTACTTCTCCAGGTCTAAGTTCTATAGCTTTTTTAAACTCATCAATCGCAGGATAATACTGTTGTTTTTCCATATAGACATAACCTAATGTGTTATGAAGATTGAATAATTTTGGGTAAATTTCTTCTGCCTGCTTTAACAAAGCAACAGCCATATCTAAATCTTTCTCGTTTAAAGCCCTATATGCAGCTTCAAGTTTACTCTGGGCATTTATAATATCATTAATAGTATATTCAAGTTCGATTTTAATACCGTCTAATTTTTTAGACAATATTTTTCTACTCTTTTATCAGCTTCCCTAAATTTAAAGTAACCAATATACGTAAAGATAGCCGCAAAAAAAGCAAAAAGCGTTGCAATTATTGTAACTAGAAGTGAATATTCGGCAAGTTTTATTTCCATAGCTGAATTTTCTCAAATTATTATTAAAAAGTAAACAATATAAATAAATAGTTTTTAGATATTGAAATAAAACCTGTAAGAGAGTTATTTTTACTGGATATAAGGAATATCCAGAACTTTCAATCCGTTAACTGTGGAAATGTTTACTAATTCTTCTATATTGTAGAAGCGGCAGCTTTCCAGCAGGAACCTGACCTCTGTCCACATATCACCATCTGTAAACGGTTTCAGCATATCTGCTATGTTGTCTGTACCGATTGCCACGTTAATTCCGGCCGGTATCATTTCGTCAATAGGTGTTACAGAGTTGTGTGTAGGTGCGAGGACTTCGTTTCTCTTTCCGTCAATCCACGCTGTCGGACAGCTGATTACGTGGAGCTGCGCTTTTTTCATTAATTTGTATAATTCTTCCCTGTATTCCCTTTTATGGGCAGCTACTGAAATTGAATGGATTGCGGTTACCCTGCCTTCCAGTCCGTGCTCGATAGTTTTTCTTGCCAGAAGTTCGGTTTCTTTTTCCTCGGCTGTGTTTAGCTGGTCAACATGTACGTGTACCGGCTTATTGTATTTTTTAGCGGTTTCCATAAGAATGTCAATGTGTTCTTCTTCGTGTCCTTCGTCTTTTGCAGGGAGACCACCGATTATATCTACAAATTCCGCACCCATATCAAACCATTTTTTGGATTCAGGGTTAATTACGCCTTTTAATGCCTGATTTATAAACTTTATCTGTATGTCACCGGCTGTTTGTTGTTTAAGCAGTTCAGCAGCTCTTATGGACTTGTCCCCGATAACTTCGTCCACATCTATAAAAGTACCTACAGCCTGAACATTCTGTTCAATCATTTTTTCTACAGCATAGGCCATTCTGTCATAAATCTGGTATACAGTTGAATTTCTCTTGATTGAATCAACTAAATACCATTTTTCTTTGAGAGTAGCGTTTGCAAGGTGGAGGTTATCAAAATTAATTGTATAAGCCCTGTCAAGGTGAGCATGAGTGTTTACAAATCCGCCTTTTTTGTTGATTTCAGAAATTATATGTTCCTGTAAGAGGCTTCCTCTGTTTTGTTGTTTTTTGATTATCGGTGCCAGGTTTTTTTGGAGGACGTCAATGCTTTTTGTTTTTGCAGGTGCCTGTTGATGCTGAATTGCCATTTATTTTATCTCCCTTATGCTGATTTTCTCTGCCTGATTAAACTCTGATTTAAAAAAAATCCGAATATAAAATTCGGATTGAAAAACTTATTAAAAAAAAGAGAGGAATTTAAAAGCCTCTCTTTTTTGAAAAATTTGAAATCTTTAATTTTATGGAAATAATTGAAACCATTACCTCGTCTTATTGTAAGTACTTTTAGTAATTTTGTTTCAATTCTTTTCTGCATTTTTATTTTTCCTTGGTTATTTGTTATATTTGGGCAAAAAAAATTTGTGGAACAAATTTTTAGTGTCATATTTAGAGCTATTTTGGGTTCGCTGTGTTTAGTTAAATTTTTAACAATATACTCTTTTTTTTTGACGTTGTCAAGATGTTTTGTTTTTAAATATCTTAATTTTATTAAAGCCTGAAAAGAAAAAAATTTCATAAAAAAGTGGGTAAAGTTTACAAAAACTTACAATATTTAATATCAACCCTGCTTTAGCTACATATAAACTTGCTTAAAGTTTTTTAAACAGCAAAGAAAAAGTTTTTCAATCTTACTTCCTTACATATATTTAAAGATATCAAAAAATTAATTAAAACAGCTCTGGTCACGACACAAAACCCCTTGTTACATGCAGCTTAAGACACAACTGTTAACAATTGTTAAGTGAAAAAATAAAAAAAGTGTCAATTTTTTTTATCACGAGTTTTGAAAAGATAGGAACAAAATTCTATGAAAAAAATTAATTAAAAATAGTAAGCATAGTAAGCCTTTGAAAGGATAAAGGAGTAAAAATGAAAGCAATATTAATTCCACAGGCCCACCCGACACAAATTAATACTGAAGTGCGGAAAGCAGAGAAAAAGAGGCACACAAAAAATACTGCAATAGCTGCCGGTGGTGCTCTTGCCAGCACAGCAGGACTGGCTGTACTCGCTGACAAGCTTACAAAGAGTCAATCTCAGACAGCTCAATCTGTAAAAAATGCTGCAAACTCAGTAAAAAGTGCAGTAAGTGGAACAGCAAAAAATGTAGGTAATAGAATTGGAACCATTGCAGGAAGAGTTAAAAAATCTGTCGTAAGCAGACTTCCGGAAAAATCCAGAATACTTGGCTCTGAAAGTACTATTAGGAACAAAGTAGCTGGATTTACTGGCAAAGTGGTTAAATCAGTAGCTCAAATGCCTGTAAAAGCTGTTAAAAGCACATATAAAGCCGCAGCTAATATGAATAAAGGTGTTGCAGTTGCAGCAGGAACAGCAGCCGCTTTAATTACCGGCACAGCTCTCTACAGAGCCGGTCAGATTAAAGGCGAAGACAAAAGCGTTAAAAAATTCAATGAAGCATCTGATAAATTCGCATCAGAAGTAAATGAAAAAATGGAAATAGTAAAAGCATTTCTGCATATTGGTGATGATGACAAAAAAGCAGAAGAACAAAAATAAGATACAACCACACAACAAAAATAGGACAACCTAAACTACCAATAAACACCATGAACACCGATAACGTAGCTAGGTATCAATCAGCAGACTCAGATCTGCTGTTTTTTTTCTCTTTATTTTTTACGAAGAAAATTATTAACCCCTTTTTGGGCATCTTCTGAACAAATTGCTTTCAGAAAGTTATCTACTTCAATTTCTTCTTCATCTTTACCTTCGGAAATTTTCCGCATGGAATCTTTAATCAGGTATAAGGAATTAGAGGATTTTTCGGCCAGTTCCCGGCAATATTTTATAGCCTGAGAATCAAATCCCCGGTTTTTAAATATTTTTGTTGCTATACCCAGACGAAATGCTTCTTTTGCATCAACCAGCCTTGCAGTTGCCATTAAATCAAATGCCCGGTTTTTTCCCACAAGGTTTAACAACCTGCTTAATCCGCCATAACCAGGGATCAAACCTATATTAACTTCATTAAGACTCATAACTGATGATTCTGACACCAAAACCGTATCACAACTCAGTGCAAGCTCAAAAAACCCGCCTGTAACCAGCCCGTTAATCGCAATAATAACCGGCTTGCTATATTTTTCTATTCTGACGAGCAGGCTTCTGGAAGCTTTTAATTCTCCCTTAAACCTTTCCGGCACATCCTGTGCAAGTTCAATTTTTTCGTTATATTTTTTTAAGTTAACCCCGGCGGAAAAAACTTTTTTTCTTGTGCGGGAAATACCACATACCGCTGTAATAAGAATAACTTTTACATCATCTTTCTCAAAATGGTCCAGAGCTTCGCCTATTTCATGAAAGGTTTCCTTTTCGATCACATTCAATGTTTTAGGATTATTGAGAATTATTTTCCCAACTGAATCCTTTTTTTCTGTTTTTATCCGGCTAAATTCCAATGTTTTATATACCTTTATTAAAACTCATATATTCTTTTATAGTTCCAGTAAGAACCAAACACTTTTTTTACATACCTTCTGGTCTGGTTATAGGGAATATTTTCCACAAACCTGTCCAAATCATCGTGGGACAGTCTTTTTAACCATGTTTTTACCGCAGTAGGACCTGCATTATAAGCGGCAACAGAAAGGAGCATGTTACCGTTAAAGAGATATTCTGTATAACCCAGATAGGCTGTGCCTATTCTTACATTAGTTTCCGGATCAAACAATTCATTATAATTACAGGATTTAAGGCATTTCCATCGGACAATATCCCTTGCGGTTATCGGTAAAACCTGCATAAGTCCCCTTGCGTTTGATGAACTTACCGCAAACGGGTTGAAATGACTTTCTTCTTTCATTAGTGAAATAACAAGCACCGGGTCAAGGCTATTTAATTTTGCGTTTTCATTAATGATTTCCGGATAATAAATCGGATAAATAAGTTTCCAACGGGGATCTTTGTCTGCGGGTTTGGTTAACAATTTTTCCATACCTTGTCTTGCAGAAACAATAGAGCTGGTTAAAATATCTTTTTCCAGCTTAATCCAGCTTTCCAAAAAGGAATCACCCGGCATAAACAAAAGAGCAGTATCATAGTCCTGTAACAGGATTAACTCTGCTATTCTCTCTCCATGCCTTGCAGCAATTTCTTTATAAGAATATGGAAGCCCGGGTTTTTCTTCTTCAGTTGGAAGTTTATTTTTAGTTGAAGTTTTCCATCCGGTATCATTTTCACCTTTTAATGCTTTTATCCGCCCGCTTGCCCGGAAAGCATAATAGCTGTCGGGAAACTTTTTCAGCACTATTTCATAAAATTTTGCCGCTTTTGCCCTGTTATTTTTCTTTTCATAAATTTTTCCCATCCAAAAATAAATTGCAGGAGAAGCATTGGTATTTTGATAAGCGTTTAAATGCTTTTCCCCAAGTTCAATAGCTCTGTCATAATCTTCTTTGTCATATTCATACCAGAATAGATTCCAGAGGGATTCAGATGCATAATTTCCATTCGGGTAATCTTCATAAATATCTTCATAAATTTTCCTTGCTTTTTTCAAAGAAAGTAGTCTTGCTTTGTGATAAAGTGCGAAATCTTTTTCCTTATCTGTCCAGTATAGAATGTTTGACCAGCTCCTGTACCTACTCTGATTATTAAGTTCAACATAAGTCAGCATTGCGTCCCGGATTTTTGCTCTGCTTATGCTGCTGTTCAGATAATCATCAAGACCTTCCCTGATAATGGAAACCGCTGTTCTTCTGTTACCGAGTGATTTATGGCACATTGCCTTGTAATACCAGCTTTCTTTGGGAGGAAGCTGGTTAAAGTAATCCAGTGCTTTTTCATGTTTTTGCTGCATAAACAGTGCTATACCGACATGGTATTTATCTTTGTCGTTAAATTTGTAATTTAGTGACTTTAAGCCTTCGTAACTTTTAAACGCAAATTTTCCTGCCGGGGCAAGTGCAATATATTTTAACCAATATTGAGCTGCAAGATCCCTGTTTTTATCTTTATTAAGCTCCCCAAGATAATAAAAACTGCCCAGTGCATAATCTGTACCCGGATATTTTTTCATTGTACTTAGAAATTGTTTTTCTGCCTCAAGGTCTTTTTTCAGCCTTATATAAGTCTGGCCTAATTTATAGCTTGCAATAGGGGCAACCGGGCTTTTTGAGTATGAGCTCAATATTTTTTTATATTTTTCAATTGCGGTTTTTTCATCTTCTATGGAAGCAGCGCAATCAGCCTGGTGGAACAGCACAATATCGTGAATTTTGTATTTTCCTGATATTTTTCCGTAAGTATAATAAGCATCCTTAAATTCATTGTTCAGATGCATATGGCGCGCTTCTTTATAGATGCTTCTTGCATATTCCTTGCTCTGGAAGAACCCTGTTATCAGTATTGGCTTATAACGCCAGATGACAGCTATTCCTATTATGAGGACGGGAATTAACAGTATTATAAAAAGTTTAAGTATTTTTTTCATTATTCGTAAGCTTTGATAAAAATTTCCATACTTAAAATTATAACGTGAAGTTTATAAATGCAAAAAATGTTAAAAATTATAGAAAAATGAGTTTCTTTTTAAGGGCACAATATAATTAAGGAATAAATAAAAAGTTTTTACGCCTTAAAATTTTCAAAAAATCTATATTTAACAAGTGCGCAGGCTACGCCTGCGCCACCTATAGGGCGGTTGTGGGTGGGGATTATTTTGAAAATT
>Ga0081527_100449_pt1 | contig 20630 bp, 15 predicted proteins | sample HotLakmasection5_FD_70992 | JGI IMG/M metagenome (GOLD analysis project Ga0081527, IMG submission 70992) | Hypersaline microbial mat communities from Hot Lake, Washington, USA - Section #5 (SPADES assembly) (version 2) | ecosystem: Environmental > Aquatic > Non-marine Saline and Alkaline >... | reverse complement strand
GAGTGGGGGGCGCAGGGCGCGCGGCGGGACCGCCCCCGCTGCTGCCATCGGGGGAGGTGGCGGCGACGGCGGTGGCGGCGAGGAAGATGACGCCGCCGCGAGCTGCGGCCGCACCGACGGGGACCGGGGCGGCACCGACGGGGACCGGGGCGGCGGGGGCGACGTCCCCGGCGAGGTCGCCGCCAGTCGATCGATCATCGCCGCCACGGCCTCGACCTCGGCCGGGACCCGCAGCGGCGGCAGGGGATCCACACCCGCCACGACCCAGCCACGGGGTTCCTCCCGCGCCAGGTCGAGCTCCAGCAGCGGGCAGCCCAGCACGTCGGCGACCCGACGGCACAGGCCCTCGGCGTCCACCGACGCACCGAGCACGGTGCGGCCCGCGACCAGGACCCTCGCCTGCCGGGCCGCCGGAGGGCTGCGACGGTAGGGCGGGTCCGCGTCGATGCGCAGCGCGGGGGGGAGGGCGCGCTGCTGGGTCGTCAGCTCGACGGTGCGGACCGGGAGGCCGCGACGTGCCAGGTGCGCGAGCAGGTCGAACTCGCTCAGGCCGACCCCCGCGAGGTTGGAGGGTGTCGGGGGGTTGACGACCGCCGCGTCGAGCCCGGCCAGCCAGCTCAGGAGCAGGGCGTGCAGCTCCATCACCGCGTACTGCCGGTCGGCCTCCGAGGTCATGGTCGGAGTGATCACCCAGCGCATACGGTTGAGGACCACCGCTGCCGGCGGGTCGGCCAGGCAGGTGCCGGCGGGCAGCTGCAGCGACGTCGCGGCGCGACCCGCGACGATCCGGTGCCGCCACGTCGCCAGGGTGGTCAGCGTCGCCGGGGCCACCGTGCGCACGGCCTGCTCGCCGTGGCGGGCGGCGACGAGCTCGGCGACGGCGCGGGCGCCCCGATCCGAGGCGTCCGCGACCACGAGCAACCGGACGCGATCACCGGCCATGCTCACCCCTCCGGCGGTTTGGTGTCGAACTCCGACTTGGCGGCGGGATCACCACCCGCCAGCCGCTGACGCAGGGCCTCGAGGTCCTCCTCCTCCGACAGCGCCGAGCCGCTCAGATCGGGGCGGAGCTCCTCCTCGATGAATGGCTGTCCGCCGCCGAGCATCGCCTCCAGGGCGGCCACCCGCGCCTCGAGGTAGGCGACCGCATCGTCGACCTCGGCGCGCCGGATGTCCGGCAGCTCACGCCGCTTCTCGGTGATCGGCGGCTTCTCGTAGCCGGCCCGCCCCTTGTCGATCTCCGGCTTCTCGGGCCGCTTGTCGATGCCGAACTCCTTGGCCTCCTTCTCCTTGACGACGTCCTTGCGGAGCAGCTTGCCCTCGACGGCCCGCTTGTCGGCGATCACGGTCTTGTCACCGGCCTTGTCCCGCAGCACCTTGAACCGGTCGAAGCAGACCACCTTGAGGTTGGCGGTCATCACCGGGGAGCTGTCGCTGATGGCGGTGACGGACACGCACGTGTCCATGCTGCCGTAGGAACGCGAGTTCGGCGTCGAGCTGGCCGTGAAGGCGCGGTTGTCGCTGCTGCCCGGGTAGGTGTCACCCGCATCCCCGCGGTTCGTGCGCTGCTCGAGGTGACGCTGCCCGTCGGCCTGCTCGAGGGCGACCTTGGGATGGTCCTCGTTGGTGTTGGTGGCGATCGCCTCGTCGATGTGCCACACCAGCAGTCCCTCGCCGGGCAGGAACCGGTCGTAGCGGGTGCGCTGGCGGTTCTCGACCAGGAAGTACTCCTGGCCGGGTGCCCCGTCCTTCCACAGGCGGTGCACGGTGTGGTCGTCCTTGACGTCGCTGATGGTGACCGGGCCGTTGGAGCTGTGCGCCACCACCGAGACCCAGCCCTGGTCGGCCTTGCACCAGGCCGAAGGGTGCGCGGGGACGTCGCCGCCACCGTTCCAGGAGCCGCCGGCCATCAGGCACCAGTTGCCGATGCCGCTGGACGAACCGTCGGTGTCGTAGAGGTCCGGCCAGCCGAACAGCAGGTGCCCGAGCTCGTGGGCGCAGACCCCGATCCGGGCGTCCTCGGGGACGGTCAGGTAGCCGTAGATCTTGGTGCCGTCGGTGTCGTAGGCACCACCCGACAGCACCCACTTGTGGGACCAGATGTCGTCGGGCGAGCCGGTCTGTTCGGCTCCCGGCCCGGCGTGCAGGACGATGAAGGCGTCCACGAACCCGTTGCCGTCGTTGTCGTAGGCGGAGAAGTCGACCTCCGGATCGGCGGCTTCGGCGGCATCCCGGGCCATCGTGCGCGCGTTGGGCAACGCGCTGCCGGTCCCCGAGGCACCGTTGGCGTAGGCCGAGAGGTCCCGCGGCATCCGGTAGGGCCCGACCACCTCCCCGTCGAGGGTCACCAGACCGTTCGAGACCTCGGTCAGGTACTCGCGGACGCTGCCGTCCGGGAGCACGCCCTCGGAGAAGAACAGGTCGCGGAACTCGCTCGTCGGACGGGCCATGGCCCGGTCGTCGAAGTCGACGAGCACCACCACGACGCGCAGGGTCCCATGCAGCGGCGCGCGTTCCGAGGCGGCCCGCGTCACCCGGTCCAGCGAGGTGCCGAGGGGGAACATGTCGCCGGGCAGGATCAGCCCGTCGTTGAGTCCTGGCCGCTGGGGCTCGGCTGCGAGCAGGACCCGGGTGCTCATGCGCTCCCTGACGTGCTCGCGCAGTTCGGCGAGGTCGTCCTCGAGTCGTTCGAGCAACTCGGGGCTCGGTGGGACCAAGCAGCGCGCCGGACCGCCACGCCCGAAAGCCCCGAGGGGCGGCCCGGACCGAAGCCGGTCCGGCTCGGACGAAGCCTGGTGCGGGTGAGCGCTGCTGCGATGCGATCCGAGGTGGCCCTGGTGCGGTGGGCGGGTGCGCGACATCGAGCTGCTCCCCGACACCCGCGGTCGACGTGCGCTCTCCCAAGCGACGGGTGCCGTGTGGGGAACACCGTCGCACATATCACGCAGAGTGACAAGTGGTGACTCTGAGTCGCTGAGAGCGGTCGGACGCTCTCAGTCCCAGTCGGGGGCGAAGTCCGGATCGATGTGGCGTTCCCCGCGCTCCAGACCATCGATGCGTGCCATCTCCTCGTCGCTCAGCTCGAACCCGTCCACCTCGAAGTTGGCGCGGATGCGCTCGGGTGTGCCCGACTTGGGGATCGCCACGACGCCCGGGCGCTGCAGCATCCAGCGCAGCGTCACCTGTGCCGGGGTCACCCCGTGCTCGGCCCCGATCGCCTTGAGCGTCTCGTCATCCACGACCGTGCCCCGGGCCAGGGGCGAGTACGCCGTCAGGAAGCCGCCACGGACCCGCAGCACCTCCTCGATCCTGTCGACCCCGAGGTAGGGATGGTGCTCGACCTGGTCGGTCACGATCGGCGCGAGCTCGTAGGCCCTGGCCAGCATCCGGGAGGGGAAGTTCGACACCCCGATATGGCGGGTCAGGCCGTCCTGCTGCAGGTTGGTCATCGCCTCGAGCGTCTCCGCCAGCGGCGCGACGTCCTCCGCTGGCCAGTGGAGCAGCAGCAGGTCGACGTGGTCGGTGCCAAGCTCCCGGAGACTGGTCTGGGTGGAGGTTCGCACGTCGTTGGACGCGGCGTTGGACGGCTTGAGCTTGGTGGTCAGGAACACCTCGCTGCGGTCGAGCCCGCTGTCCGCCAGCGCACGTCCGACCTCGGCCTCGTTGCCGTAGCCCTGCGCGGTGTCGATGTGGCGGTAGCCGGTCTCGAGAGCCACCGACACCGAGCGGTAGGCGTCGTCACCGGCCAACTGGAAGGTGCCGAACCCCAGACGCGGGATCGTGGAGCCGTCGGCGAGGTGGATGGTCGTGACGTCCATGGGAGCCTCCGTGTGGCCGCTGACGCGGGAGCGCCGAACCCCCAAGGTAGGTCCCCGCGCCGAGCCCATGCCGCGACGGGTACGTCCGTTGGTCGTCGCATCCGGAGCGCCGCCGAACGCGACGGCACCGTGCCCGGACCCCCGCGGCCACCCACCGTCGGCACACCCTCCGACGCCCCGTGCGGCCAGCCCGCCACTAGCGTGCAGACACCGGTGGTGGTGCGTCGCACCGCGACCACGCCTCCGCGACCGAACGCGCTCTCCGCGGCCTCCACGGCCGCCACAGCGCCCCTGCCGATCGCCGACCGAAGGCCAACCCTGTGCCAGCTCCGACCTCGCGGCTCAGCGACGACGACCTCCATCTGTTCGCCGAGGGCAGCCACCTGAGGCTGCACCACCACCTCGGCGCCCATCTCACCGACCTCGGTGGCGTCACCGGCGCGACCTTCGGGGTCTGGGCGCCCAACGCCGAGCGCGTGAGCGTGATCGGTGACTTCAACGGCTGGAAGGCGGACGCCCATCCCCTCACCCCTCGCGCCGCCAGCGGGGTCTGGGAGGGGTTCGTGCCGAGCGCGGCCCACGGCCAGGGGTACCGCTACGCCATCACCACCATGGACGGCGAACAGGTCGAGCACGCGGACCCGATGGCGGTCCACACCGAGACCCCGCCCGCCAACGCCTCCAAGCTGTGGCAGACCGAGTACGCCTGGGGCGACGCGGCGTGGATGACCTCACGTGGGGCTCGCCAGCACCGCGAGGCGCCCATCTCGATCTACGAGGTCCATCTCGGCTCCTGGCAGCGTGGCGAGGACGGACGACGCTTCCTGACCTACCGCGAGCTCGCCCCGCACCTGATCGCCCACCTCGAGCGGACCGGTTTCACGCACGTCGAGTTCCTGCCGGTCATGGAGCATCCCTTCTACGGCTCGTGGGGGTACCAGACCACCGGCTACTTCGCCCCGACCTCGAGGTACGGCACCCCCGAGGACCTGATGTGGCTCATCGACCAGCTGCACCAGGCCGGCATCGGCGTGCTCCTCGACTGGGTTCCATCGCACTTCCCCGACGACTGGTGGGCGCTGGCCACCTTCGACGGCACGCACCTCTACGACCACCAGGACCCGCGTCGCGGCATCCACCCGGACTGGAACTCCGCGATGTTCAACTACGGCCGGGGCGAGGTCCGGTCCTTCCTGCTGTCCTCGGCGATGTCCTGGCTGGAGCGCTTCCACGCCGACGGACTCCGGCTCGACGCGGTGTCCTCGATGCTCTACCTCGACTACTCCCGCGGACCCGGTGAGTGGATCCCGAACGAGCACGGCGGCAACGAGCACCTGGAGGCGATCAGCTTCCTGCGGCGCTGCAACGACGAGGTGGCACGCCACCACCCGGGGGCGATCACCTTCGCGGAGGAGTCCACCGCCTGGGACGGGGTCACCCGTGCCACCGAGCACGGCGGGCTCGGCTTCGACCACAAGTGGGACCTGGGATGGATGCACGACACGCTCGACTACTTCCGCACCGATCCGCTGTTCCGGGGCGGCAAGCAGGAGCAGCTCACGTTCCGGTCCGTCTACGCATCGAGCGAGTCGTTCTGCCTGCCGCTGTCGCACGACGAGGTGTCCCACGGCAAGGGCTCGATGCTCGCCAAGCTGCCCGGCGACCCGTGGCAGCAGCGGGCCAACCTGCGCTTGCTGCTCGGTGTCCAGTTCACCTCGGTCGGCAAGAAGCTGATGTTCATGGGGACCGAGTTCGGCGTGACGCAGGGCTGGGACGTCGAGTCCCAGCTGGCATGGCAGCTGCTCGACGACCCCGAGCACGCCGCGCTGCTCACCTACACCGCGGCCCTCAACGCCGCCTACCGCGAACTGCCGGCGCTGCACGTCGGTGACGCTCGCGACGACGGCTTCGAGTGGATCGACGCCTCCGACCGCGAGCAGTCGGTGGTGTCGTTCCTGCGTCGCGCCCCCGGACACGACGACGTGGTGGTGGTCTGGAACCTCACCCCCGTGACCCGTACGCCCTACCGCATCGGCGTTCCCACCGGTGGCGCGTGGCGCGAGGTGCTGAACTCCGACCAGGAACGCTTCGGGGGCACCGGCGCCGTCAACGGCCGTGTCGTCGCCGACGACGTCGAGGTGGTGGGTCGCCCGGCCTCGCTGGACCTCACGCTGCCGCCCCTGGGCGTGGCGCTGTTCGTACCCGAGCGCGGCTGACCCCGCCGACCCAGCACCTGGCGAGCGCGGCTGACCCCCGTGCGACCCGCGGCCCGGTCAGCGACCGCGGGTGAAGACCACGCCGCTCGAGTCGTTCAGCATGATCGGGCCACCGAGGTAGTCCGAGCCGATATTCGGGGTGCGAAGCTGCAGGTACCAGCCGTCCGGCTCGAGGCCCGGCAGGTCGACGTGAACGGGGTCGAGCTCCGCGTCGCCACCCTCCATGTTGGCCACGACCAGGACCTGCTCGGACCCGTCGGGCGAGGTGCGCAGCGAGGCGAACACCGCGTGGCCGTCCACGGGCCGTAGGTAGTCGAAGGCATCGCCGGTACGCAGATCGTCGCGCAGCCAGCGACGTGCCCGGCGGAACTCCCGCACCGAGGCGTTGTAGCTGGTCTGCTTCGGGTCGAGCCGCTTCGCCCAGCCGTGGACGTTGCAGTAGTCGTGCATGTCGTCCATCCATGCACGCGCGATGCGCTTCAGCGTCGCCGGATCCATCGGCAGCGGCCCCGCGAGCGGCGGCTCGACCCCGTTGATCAGGGTCGAGACGGTGTCGAGGTCGTAGTCGGTCACCTCGACCAGCGCCGGCAGTAGGTCGACGAACCGACGCAGCTCCTCGAGGGTCTCGAAGCCGAGCGCCTTGAGCCGTTTGAAGTTCGCCGCCAGCGGGTAGAACTCCTCGTCGACCTGCCACACCAGCGAGATGGTCTCCTCGGAGACGACCTTCACGCCCCACCGATCGTCCTGGTTGCGCAGGAACCCCCAGGCCGCGCGCATGGAGGCGTTGAGGAAGTCCATCGGCACCCCGGGGAAGGCGCAGTAGGTGAGCAGCGTGATGGCCGGGTTGTCGTAGGCCTTGTCGAGGATCTGCAGCTCGGTCTCCCCGAGGCGGGTGTTGATGGTGAGCTCCGGACTGACCTGGGTCCCGCGCCGCAGCGTGTCGTGGTTCGCGCAGCCGGAGATCCAGCTCGACCCGTGCTGGAGGATCTGCTGGATGCGCCACCAGCTGCGCAGCCAGAACCCGTACACGAACGGGGTGTTGTGCGCGAAGGTGAGCGGCCCCCACTGGAAGACGTCCGGATCGGGTTGGCGATCGATGACGGCCCGGTAGGTGGACGACAGCTCCCAGTCGGGCTCCGGCCACGGCCGCCCGTCCTCGAAGATCATCCACGGCCGGTACCGGCAGCCGGCAACCTCCTGCACGACGTCGCTCATCAGCTGCAGGTAGCCGTCGTCGTGACGGAGCTCCCGCGCCTCGGCGTCGTAGTACTTGAAATCCTGGGCCCCGTCGACCCGCACCCCGTCGAAGCCCAGGTCGACCTTGCGACGCTGCATCTCCAGCAGCAGCGCCCGCACCCAGGGGTTGCGGTAGTCGAGGTTCTGCCCGTACATGTTGGGCCCGGCGAACCACTCGGAGTCGAGCACCTCGAGCGCCTGGTTGTCGGCGTGCCCGTAGACCACGTCGGCGATCAACCGGATCGGCTGACCGGGGAAGGTGTGCAGTGCGACCGCCAGGTCGACGAGCTCGTCGGGTCGACCGGTCTCCAGCAGGGTCGGGTTGACGGCCGCGGAGCCGGCGATCACGACGTCGTAGCCCCAGTTGGTGGTGTCGGGGCGGCGCAGCGTGGCGGTGACCTCGTCGACGTCGCGCAGCTCGGCTGCCACCTCGCGTTCCTCGCCCTCGCCATCGGCGGCGGGATCGAGGATCTCGAAGAAGCCCGGGCCCTGCTCGTACACCGTGGTCGGTTCGACGGGCAGCAGCTGCACGGCGTCGTAGCTGGAGTAGACCTGCTCCTCGGGGGTCAGCGCACGGCCCTGGGCGACGTGTCGGGCCAGCCGCTCGTAGAACCTGGCGAGGCTGGCCAGCGTGCCGCCGGAGGTGGCGGTGGGCACGTGCACCTGCATGATGTTGGCGGCGGGACCCTGCTTGACGATGCCGGTGCCGCACCGGTCCTCGCCGGCGCCGGCAGCGACCTGCGTCCAGTAGTCCCGGTCGCCCCGCCCGGCCTGGAGCGTGTCGAGGTCGTACACCTCGGCGGGGCCGAACGCTCCGTACGGCAGTGAGGTGGCCATCGGGTCGAAGACCCGCTTCCAGCTGCCGTCGCGGTCCCGGTAGGTCAGGGAGTAGAAGCTGCCGAGGTGGTCGCGGCTGCCGGCGGCAACGCCCCGCGCGACCGTCCAGACCAGGTCGCGATCGCGCGCGACCGGGACGAGGGTGCGACGGAAGCGCACCGTGGCACGCGACACGGTCACGTCCAGATCGTCCAGTGGATCGAGCACCTCGAGGAAGATGTCGGCGTCGGCGACCTGCTCCCTGGTCAACCGCGGACACCAGAACGCGAAGGACACGCCGCCGTCGGGCTGGGGGTGCGCGCCGAGCCGCGGAGCGAACACCCGTGCCAGCGCGAGCGCGTCGGCGCTCACGGCCTCCTGCTCCTCGAACCAGGCCGCGAGACGGTCGGTGGCCGCGTCATCGCGGTGTGGCAGATCGATCGCGGCGCGGTCGTCGGTCACGGTGGCAGTCACGGGTGCGCGTCCTCGCATCGTCTCGGGGGCCCAGGGCAGCTCGCCCGGTATCCAACCATCCGTGCGAGGACGTCGCAGGTGCCCATCGGGGAGACGACGAGGTGGGGGACGCGAGCGCCACCCGCTACCCCTCATCCTCCCACCACTGCTCGAGCAGCTCGGCGACCGCCGACAGCAGGCCCGGGTCGGCGCCGATCGCAGCGCTGGCGTCGAGGGTCTCGGGCAGGGTGACGCCGCGTCGACCGAGCACGACGACGAGAGCGGCGACGAACTCCACCTCGTCGGCTCCTGGGACGCCGACCCCGGCCGGAACGAGGATCTCCAGAGGTGGCGTCCCCTCCCCGGTCACCGCCACCCGCCCCGGCTCCACGGCACGTGCCCGGACGCCCTCGAGCACCGCCTCGTCACCAGCCATGCATCCCTCCGCGCTCATCGCTTGGACGATCGTCGGTGGGTGGACGTCCGACGGCGCGGAGGCGGCTCATGCCAACCGGACCCTGAGCTCCTCGAAACCCACCGGGTCACGACCGAGCGCGGGACCCAGATCGAGCGGTGTGTCCCCGTCGAGCGGTGCGCCGCGCTCCAGCAGGATCCGCACGGCCTCGGTCGCGACCTGCAGCGGTGGGACCCCGCTCAGGCCGAGCCCACGGCGTGTGTGGTGAGCCAGGCGCAGGGCTCGTCTCCGACCGTCGCCGAGCAGCAGGTCGAAGGTCTCCGGTCCGGTCTGGATCACGCTCACGGGCTCCATGCCGGCACGGTACCGAGCCCCCGCGTCGCGGCCGCCGCACCGATCCGGTCACCGCACGATCGCGCCAGGCGTGCTCACGAGCGGAGCCGCGCCAGGCGTGCTCACGAGCGGAGCCGCGCCGAGCGCGCACACGAGCGCAGCGCTGTGCTGTGCCACGTCAGCTGTGACCTGCCACGTCACTGGTCGTCGGAGCCGATCAGTTCACCCGCCGGCGAGACCACGAACCACCGCTCCGCACTGCCCTGACCGCGCACCTCTCCGGCGCCTGCATCGGCGACGAAGGTGTGCAGCGGGGCACCGTCGAACACGACCTGCTCGCGCCCATCGTCGAGTGCGACGGTGGTCACGAGTTCGGCGTCGATGTCCTCGCCGATGGAGGGCTCGCCGTCGGCGATCACCGGGGGCCACACCTGAGCGCAGTCTGCGACGCAGATCACCTCACCATCGCGTTGGTCGACCGCCGCGTAGATGGTCTGGCCCTCTGCCGTGACGAGGTGGTCGCCCAGGTCCGACGTGGCGACCTCGATGCCAGCCGTGGTCGTGCCGGACACCCGGTCCGCACCCGGAGCTGCCGAGTCGTCCTCCCCCTCGTCGGCCGGGTCGTCGTCGGCGGCGTCGTCAGCGTCGTCGGCGGCGTCGTCAGCGTCGTCGGCGTCGCCGTCGTCGGTCCCCTCCGTCTCGGTCTGAGCATCCTCCTGGCCGGCGTCATCCGGCGCGTCGTCCGGGGTGTCATCGGCGCAGGCCGCACCGACGAGCGCGATGGCGGCAACGATCGACAGCAGGCGCGAGCGGTGCTTCACGGCGGCGCTCCTCACATCTCGGCGTGGCGGGGCTCGCCACGCGGGGCGTCAGCCAGCGTGACCGCAACATCCGCCCTCCGCAGGGCGCCCGGTGACCGAACGCCGCCGGCCGAACAGCGGTGACCGACCGCACGTGCCCGGCGGCGACCTGGGCGCCGCCGCGGGCTATGCCGAGCCGGTCGTCGCCGTGGACGTCAGTACCCCAGCCGCCCGAGCTGCTTGGGGTCGCGCTGCCACTCCTTGGCGACCCGGACGTGGGTCGAGAGGAAGACCTTGGCGCCGAAGATCACCTCGAGCTCGGTCCGCGCTGCCGTCGCAGCGGCCTTGAGCTGCTGGCCCCCGCGCCCGATCACGATCGGCTTCTGGGACTCGCGCTCGACGTGGATCACCGCATCGATGCGCAGCAGATCGGCCCGCTCCGGATCGGGGGCGACCTCGTCCACGGTCACCGCGATCGAGTGGGGCAGCTCGTCCTCGGCGGTGGCGATGAGCTTCTCCCGCAGGATCTCGGCTGCCAGCTGCCGTTCCGGCTGATCGGAGACCTCTCCGCGGGCGAACAGCCGTGGCCCCTCGGGCAGGTGCGAGGTCAGGACCTCGACGAGGCGGGGGACGTTGTCGCCGGTCTCGGCCGAGACCGGCACGATGTCGGCGAACCCGCCGAGGGGAGCGCCGAGCTCCTCGAGCTGTACCAGGGCCGGCAGCAGGCGCTCCTTCGGCGAGATGCGGTCGACCTTGTTGGCGATGGCGACCACGGGGGTGTCGGCATCGGCCAGCTCGCGGGCCAGGTAGGCGTCACCCTGCCCGATGCCGGCCGCCACGTCGGTGACCAGGCACAGCAGGTGGACCCCGGCCCAGGTGTCGCGGACCAGGTCGTTGAGTCGCCGCGACAGTAGCGTGCGTGGTCGCGCGAGCCCGGGGGTGTCGAGGAAGACCAGCTGCGCCGCCTCAGTGGTCAGCACCCCGCGGATCGCGTTGCGCGTCGTACCCGGGACGGGGGTGACGATCGCGACCTTGGTGCCGACGAGCCGGTTCAGCAGGGTGGACTTGCCGGTGTTCGGTCGGCCGACGAGGGCGATCAGGCCGCTGCGGTGGCCCGGGAGCACGGGTTCGTGGAGCCCCGCCAGCACCCGGTCGACGTCCAGCTCACGCTCCACCATCGGGCACCTCCCCGCCCTCCCCAGCCGCTTCGAGCCGCTCCGGCGTGAACGCCTGCGGCAGCAGCGTGGTGATCGGGCTGGTCAGCACCGCACCGCTGGCGCCGGTGGCGTGCACCACCGCCGCCGGGCCGAACTCGGCGATGGTCTGCCGGCAGGCGCCGCAGGGCGTGCACGGATCCGGACCGTCCCCGGCCACCACCACGGTCACGACCTCCTCACTGCCGCCCGCGGTGCACATCGCCGCCAGCGCCGCCTGCTCGGCGCAGGTGGTCAGCCGGTACGAGACGTTCTCCACGTTGACGCCCTCGAAGCGCCGACCCGAAGCGGTCACGACCACCGCCCCGACGTGGAAGCCGGAGTAGGGCGCGTAGGCGGCCGCACGTAGCTCCCGGGCGCGCGCCACGAGCGCCGCTGGCGCGGTGGGCTCGGTGGCCGGCGTCGTGGGCTCGCTCACGGCGACTCCAGGCGTGGGGGACGTGGCAGCGTACTGGCGAGGTCGCGGGCGATCCCGCCGTCACGGCAGTGACCGACGGTCGGCCCCGCACCGGCCGACCGTCGGTCCTCTCCCCGCTCCCGCCCGCCCGGGGGCGGGCAAGGATCACTGCAGGAACGTGCTCGCGTAGCGCGTCAGGGTGTCGAGGTAGTTGGCGCGCTCGAACTGCGCCGGGTCGCGCACCGTGCGCTGCGAGACCGCGCCGGTCATCTCCTCCACCGAGGCGTAGCCGACGTCCCGCATCCACCCCTCGAGCTCCTCGAGCATCGTGGCCGCGTGATCCGGGCCGTGCCGCAGCAGCGCCGAGGTGGACATCCCCACGTTCGCGCCCGCCAGGAGCACCTTGGCGAGGTCCTTGCCCGTGTGGATCCCCGTGGTCGCAGCCAGGGAGGCGCCGATGCGACCGTGCAGGATCGCGCACCAGCGCAACGGCAGCCGCAGCTCCTCGGAGGTGGACAGCACCAGGTGCGGACCCACCGACAGGCTCTCGAGGTTGATGTCCGGCTGGTAGAACCGGTTGAACAGCACCAGACCGGCCGCTCCGGCATCCGCGAGCTGGCGCGCCAGGTTCCCGAACGCCGAGTAGTACGGGCCGAGCTTGACCGACACGGGGATCGACGCCGCACCGACCACCGCCTCGACCAGCGCGAGGGTCTCCAGCTCGATCTGGCGCCCCGAGACGTCCATGTCGGCCGCCACCCGGTAGACGTTGAGTTCGATCGCGTCCGCCCCCGTGTCGGCGAGCAGCCGCGAGTAGCGCGTCCATCCGCCGGTGGTCACCCCGTTGAGGCTGGCGATCACCGGCACGGACGTGAGCTTCTTCGCCTCCCTCACCAGCGCGAGGTAGCGCGAGACGCCGTTGTTGTAGTCGTCGAGGTTCGGCACGTAGCCGGTGGTGGCCTCCGGGTTCGCGTCGCTGCGGTACTCGGACAGCGCCTCGATCTGGCTCGATTCGTGCTCGAGCTGCTCCTCGAACAGGCTCGGCAGGACCACCGCCCCGATGCCGGCGGCGTCCAGCGCCCGCAGCGAGGGCAGGTCACCGGTGAAGGGCCCGGCGGAGGCGATCAGCGGGCTGCGCAGCTCCAGCCCGAGGTAGTCGGTGGTCAGGTCCACCTCGCCGGTGAACTCGGGACCGCTCGGGACGACGTGACCCGGTCCGGGAGGGGCGTCCTCTTCGTTCCAGTCGACGGTGGTCATGAGGGCTCCTCCTCGGAGGTCGAGGACCTGGACGCCTCGGGCCCGGCCGGGTCCGGCGGATCGCTGGGCACCGCCGGCTGGGTCCGCTCCAACCCGGCCAGCTGCTCGTAGTACCGCCAGCGTTCGTCCACGTCGCTCTGGGCCAGCAGCGACAGCTCCCTGGCCCGCTCCGGGTCGGTGCGGGTCAAGGTCGCGTAGCGCCCCTCGGTCGACAGGAAGTCGCTGACGGGTTGCTTCGGCGCCTTCGAGTCGAGCTTGAACGGGTGCTCGTGCTCGTCCTCGCCGGGGTGGTAGCGGAACAGGGGCCAGTAGCCGGTCTTGACCGCCAGGTCCATCCGCTTCATCGAGTCCCGCATGTCCACCCCGTGGGCGATGCAGGTCGAGTAGGCCAGCAGCAGCGACGGTCCGGGCCACGCCTCCGCCTCGCGCATCGCCTTGAGGGTCTGCATCTCGTTGGCGCCCAGCGCGATCTTGGCGACGTAGACGTGGCCGTACTGCATCGCGAGGATGCCGAGGTCCTTCTTCGGCACGCCCTTGCCGGCCGTGGCGAACTTCGCCACCGCGCCCCGCGGCGTGGCCTTCGAGGCCTGCCCCCCGGTGTTGGAGTACACCTCGGTGTCGAGCACCAGGATGTTGACGTCCGCCCCCGAGGCCAGCACGTGGTCCAGGCCCCCGAACCCGATGTCGTAGGCCCACCCGTCACCACCGACGATCCACACGTCGCGGCGGACCAGCGTGCCGGAGATGGCGGCGAGGTGGCGGGCGGCGGCCCCGTGGTCGCCGTTGACGCCCTCGAGGCGGCGGTTGAGCTCGGCGACCCGGTCGCGCTGGGCCTTCAGGCCGGCCTCGTCGTGCTGCTCGGCGGTCAGCAGGGCGGTGACCAGATCGTCGCCGATCTCGGCGGACAGCACCTGCAGTAGGTGACGTGCCAGCTCGCGGCTCTCGTCGATGGCGAGGCGGATGCCGAGGCCGAACTCCGCGTTGTCCTCGAACAGCGAGTTCGACCACGCCGGTCCGCGTCCGTCGGCGTTGGTGCCGTAGGGCGTGGTCGGCAGGTTGCCACCGTAGATCGACGAGCAGCCGGTGGCGTTGGCGATCACGGAGCGGTCCCCGAACAGCTGGCTCATGAGCTTGATGTAGGGCGTCTCACCGCACCCTGCACACGCACCGGAGAACTCGAACAGGGGCTGCAGCGTCTGCGAGTGCTTGACCGTGTCGTGGCGGATGTCGGAACGGTCCGGGTAGGGGATCGCCTGGAAGGCCGTGAAGCGCTCACGCTCGAGCTCCTGGACGGTTCGGGTAGCCCCTTCGTGCCCGTCACCGTTGCCGCTCACCAGCTCGTCGACCGGCGTCATGTCGATCGACTTGTGGCCGACGTCGGTGCGGCTGACGGCCGGGCAGGTCTCGACGCAGACACCACATCCGGTGCAGTCGTCGGGGGCGACCTGCACGGTCAGGTGCATGCCCTCGAGGTCACGGTCCTTGAAGGGCCGGGACAGGAAGCTGTCGGGCGTGTCCTCGAGCGCCTCCTCCTCGAACACCTTGATCTGGATGGCAGCGTGGGGGCAGACGATGGCGCACTTGCCGCAGCTGATGCAGATGTCCGGGTCCCAGGTCGGGATCTCCAGGGCGATGGAGCGCTTCTCGAACCGAGCCGTACCCGTCGGGAAGGCGCCGTCCACCGGCAGCGCGGAGACCGGCAGTAGCTCGCCCTCGCCGGCCAGCAGGCGGGCGGTGACGCGCTCGACGAAGCCGGGGACGTCGTCGCGGTCGAGCGGCAGCAGTTCCAGCGCCCGCTCGATCGGGTCGGTGCGGTGCAGCAGCGAGGTCGCCTCCCCCGGGATCTCGACCCGGAAGATCGCCTCGGTGGCGGCGTCGACCGCATCGAGGTTCTTCCCGACGACCTTCTCGCCGAAGTCGCCGTAGGTCTTGCGCACGGCGTCGCGGATCGCCTCGAGCGCCTCCTCGTAGGGCAGGATGCCGCTGACGAGGAAGAAGGCGGTCTGCATGACGGTGTTGATGCGGCCGCCGAGCCCCACCGACCGGGCGATGCCATGTCCGTCGATGACGTGGAGCTCGAGGTCACGGTCCAGGATGACCTGCTGCACGTCGCGTGGGAGCCGGTCCCAGACCTCGTCGGCGGGGAAGGGCGAGTTCAGCAGCACGATCCCACCCTGCTTGGCCTCGCGCAGGACGTCGAGCTTCTCGAGCAGCCCGAACTGGTGGACGCCGATGAAGTCCGCCTGCTCGACCAGGTAGGTCGAGTCGATCGGTTGCTCCGAGACCCGCAGGTGCGAGGCGGTGACCGCACCGGACTTCTTCGAGTCGTACACGAAGTAGGCCTGGCTGTAGCGGCCCAGCCCCTCGGCGAGGATCTTGGTGGTGTTCTTGGCCGCACCGACGGTGCCGTCGGAGCCGAGGCCGTGGAAGATCGCGGCGAGGTCGCGGTCGAGGCGCGGCAGCTGGAACCCGCGGTCGATGTCCAGCGAGAGGTTCGTCACGTCGTCGACGATGCCGACGGTGAAGCGCCGCTTCGGCGCATCGGCGGCGAGCTCGGCGTAGACGGCCGCGACCATGGCGGGCGTGAACTCCTTGCTCGACAGCCCGTAGCGACCGCCGATCACCATCGGCAGCTCGTCACGCGCGCCGGTCGCGTACTGATCCGCCAGGGCGGTGAGGATCTCCTGGAACAGCGGCTCACCCGTGGCGCCCGGTTCCTTGGTGCGGTCGAGCACCGCGATCCGTGTGGCGGTGTCGGGCAGGGCAGCGAGGAACGCCTCGAGCGGGAACGGTCGGAAGAGCCGGATCACCAGTGCACCGACCTTCTCGCCCTCGGAGACGAGGTGGTCGACGGTCTGCCGGACCGGTCCGACCCCCGAACCCATCAGCACCACGACCCGTTCGGCGTCGGGTGCGCCGTGGTACTCGACCAGCTGGTAATGCCGGCCGGTGCGCTCCGCCAGCCCGTCCATGATCGACTGGACCGCCTCGGGGACGGCCGCCACGAACGGGTTGCCCGCCTCGCGCGCCTGGAAGAACACGTCCGGGTTCTGCGCCGAGCCGCGGAGCGTGGGCTGGTCGGGATCCAGCGCCCGCTGCCGGTGCAGGAGGAGGTCCTCGTGCACGATCAGCGACCGCAGGTCGTCATCGGTCAGCAGCTCGACGCGGTTGAGCTCGTGCGAGGTGCGGAAGCCGTCGAAGAAGTGCATCACCGGTAGGCGGGTCGACAGCGCCGCCGCGTGGGCGACAGCGGCCATGTCGTGGGCCTCCTGCGGCGAGTTGGACGCCAGCATGGTCCAGCCGGTGGTGCGGGCCGCCATGACATCGGAGTGGTCGCCGAAGATCGACAGCGCGTGCGTGGCGACGGTGCGCGCGGCCACGTGGATCACCGCCGGGGTGAGCTCGCCGGCGATCTTGAACAGGTTCGGCAGCATCAGCAGCAGCCCCTGGGACGACGTGAACGTCGTGCCCAGCGAGCCAGCCTGCACCGCCCCGTGCAGCGCGCCGGCGGCACCACCCTCGGACTGCATCTCCACCACCGTGGGCACGGCACCCCACAGGTTCGGCGCGCCGGCAGAGGCCTGCGCGTCCGCGTACTCGCCCATCGGCGAGGACGGCGTGATGGGGTAGATCGCCACCGTCTCCGAACACCGGTACGCGACCCTGGCGGCGGCCTCGTTCCCGTCCAGTGTGGCGATCTGCGGTCGCGGCTGCTCGCCGGATGACGTCGGCTCGCTGCTGGTGGACACGGTCGTGGCTGCCATCGGACACCTCTCCAGTCGCGCGCGGCGCGGACGCACACGGTCGTCGCAGCAGACGCTACGACGAAGAGGGGTCGCGATGTGCTGCCGCAGGTCCCCGATCGTTGGGACCTCGTGCCCCATCGGCCGTTGCGGCCCTGTCCCGCCCTGCTGGCGGGTCGGCCGTCGCCCCGTTGGAGCGGGACGCCGGAGCCTCATCGGTGCTCGCTCGAGCGGCCTCCTCACCCGCGTGCCCGGCGGCCGGGCCCGTCGTGACCACGACCTTGGCCACCCGTCGGCCCTGGAGCACCTCGACCTCGATGGTCGTGCGATCGAGCTCGACCCGCTCACCGGGTCGGGGCACGCGTCCGAGCGTGCCGAAGACCAGCCCGCCGACGGTGTCCCATCCCTCCTCGGGCAGGTCGGTGCCGAGCAGCTCGTTGAGGTCGTCGACGCCGAGACGGGCATCGATGCGGAAGCGGCCGTCGTCGAGGAGCTCGACCAGCTCCTGCTCCTGATCGTGCTCGTCGACGATCTCGCCGACGATCTCCTCCAGCACGTCCTCGATCGTGACCAGTCCGACGAAGTCGCCGTACTCGTCGATCACCACGGCGAGGTGGACGGCATCGGCCTGCAGCTCGCGCAGCAGCTCGTCGCAGCGCTTGGTCTCGGGGACGAAGGTCGGCAGCCGGCTCAGGTCGCTCCAGCGGTCGAGCTCCGGTTGGGTCGCCAGGCGGCGCAGCAGGTCCTTGGCGTAGACCACCCCGACGATCTGGTCGACCTCGTTCGGGGCGTGGACCGGGAGCCGCGAGAACCCGCCGTCCACCGCGACCCGGACGACCTCGCCGATGGGGGCGTCCTCCGGCACGCTGATCACGTCGGGACGCGGCACCATCACCTCGCGGACCAGGGTCTCGCCGAGCTCGAAGATGGAGCGGATCATCGCGCGCTCCTCGGCCTCGAGCTCGTCGTCGTCCTCCTGCCCTTCGTCGTTGAGCGCCTGCAGCTCGTCGTCGCCGGCGTGCGGCCCCGACACCTCGTGGCGGCGCGGCACCAATGCCCGGCCGATCGCCACCGAGGCGGTGCTGACCGGGCTGAACAGCCGGACCAGCAGGCGGCCGGGGCGTGCGAGCATCAACCCCGCCGCATCGAGATGACGGAGGACCACGGTGCGTGGAACCACCTCGGTGAGCACCAGGCTGAGCGCGACGGTGGCGGCGGCTCCTGCCACCACCCACCACCAGCCGGAGGTCACCGCGAGCACGAGCACGGTGACCAGGGTGGCCAGGGTGACCCGCGCGATCACCGTTGCCACCAACAGGGCGTCGAGCGCGCCGGCACGGTGCTCGGTGAGCCACAGCAGCGCGGTCGCACGCGCCGCCTCCTCCCCTGCCTCGTCCTCCTCGAGCAGCCGCAGCGCCCGGACGACGTTCATGCGGCTGACGACGGTCTCGACCGCGGCCAGCAACGCCATCGCCGCGAAGAGCAGGACCACCATCGCGATCCCGACCGCGCTCGGTTGGCCACTCACCTGCGCTCGACCTCCCGGTCGTGGCTGGCGAGGAGGGCATCGGTGAGCGCGAACATCTCGCGCTCCTCCTCCGGGGTCGCGTGGTCCATCCCGAGCAGGTGCAGCAGCCCGTGGACGGTGAGCAGCCGCAGCTCCTCGCGGGGTGAGCGGTCGAAGGTGGGAGCCTGCTCGCTGGCCACGGCCGGACACAGCACGACGTCGCCGAGGATCGACGGGGCGTCGGGAGGCGACTCGCCCGGCTCGTCGATCGGGAAGGCCAGGACGTCGGTGGGCCCCGACCGCCCCATGTGGGTCGCGTTCAGCCGGGTGATCGTGTCCCGATCGACCAGCAGCAGCGCCACCTCCATGTCCTCGGGGATGCGCTGGGCCGCGAGCACGTGGCGGGCGAGATCGACCAGATCGGCGCCGTCGACCGGGTCGGACTGCTCATCGGCCAGGTACACGGCCACGGTCAGCTCCCCGTCGAGGTGGCACCGGCGGACGCGCCGGACGACGGCTCGACCGCCGGTTCCTCCTGCGCCTCGTCCCATGCCTCGTATGCCTCGACGATGCGCTGCACGATGTGGTGACGCACGACGTCGCCGGATCGCAGCCGGGAGAAGGCGACGCCCTCGATGCCGTCGAGGATCTCCCCCACGATCCGCAGACCCGAACGCGAGCCGGTGGGCAGATCGACCTGGCTCACGTCACCGGTGACCACCGCCTTGGAGTTGAACCCGATCCGGGTCAGGAACATCTTCATCTGCTCGGGCGTGGTGTTCTGGGCCTCGTCGAGGACGATGAAGGCGTCGTTGAGCGTGCGACCCCGCATGTAGGCCAGGGGCGCGATCTCGATCGTGCCCCGGTCGACGTGGTTGACGAGCTCCTCCGCCTCCATCATGTCGTGGAGCGCGTCCCACAGCGGCTTGAGGTAGGGGTCGATCTTCTCGTGCAGCGTGCCGGGGAGGAAGCCGAGCCGCTCACCGGCCTCCACGGCCGGCCGGGTCAGGATCAGTCGGTTGACCTGCTTGGCCCTCAGTGCCTGCACGGCGGCACCCATCGCGAGGTAGGTCTTGCCCGTCCCCGCCGGACCGATGCCGAAGGTCACGGTGTTGGACCGGATGGCATCCAGGTACCGCTTCTGACCGAGGGTCTTGGCCCGGATCGTGCGGCCGCGGTGGGTGATCAGCGTCTCGGACAGGACCTCCGAGGGCCGCTCGACCGCGTCGTCACGGATCATCCGGACGGTCTGGCGCACGACCCCTCGGTCGATGGCCTGCCCGCGGTCGAGCAGCAGCACCAGCTCCTCGAACAGCCGCGCGACGCGCGAGGTCTCCGCGGCATCCTCCGAGCGGATCGAGATCTCGTTGCCACGCACGTGGATGACCGCGTGGAAGGCGTCCTCGATCGTGCGCAGGAGCTCGTCGCGGGTGCCGAGCAGGGACACCATCGCGTGCTCGCCGGGGACGAGGACCTTGACGGCCGTGACCTGCTCGTCCTCGGCGGTCATGGCGTGGGCGGGGGTCGACGCGTCGGGTCGGGAGGGACTGGCTGACGTGCTCGCCACGGGTGGGGGTGACTCCTCAGCGGGGACGGCGGCGCGGATCGCGGCCGGTCGGGACCGGCGGGCCCGGACCGCGGCTCCGATGCCGGGAGCATCGAGGCGAGCCGCGGCTGTCCAGGGTAGCCCCCATGCGGCACGCGCGACCCGAGGTCCTGTCAGCGCACGACGCCGGCGGCGGTGAGCCGGCTGCGCAGCTCCTCCGGCGAGGCGTCGAGGACCGCGGCCAAGAGCTCGAGGTCGGCGTGACGCACGGTCAGCACGCGTCCGTTGTAGTCGCCGCGGCGAGCCTGGATCGCGGAGGCGTAGCGGCGCACGGCCGGCTCCAGCTCCCGCTCCCGCTCCAGGGCGACGAGGTCGATGACGAGCTCCGGCCCGCGTTCGGCCAGCCCGGCCATGACCCGGTCCTCGGCTGGCAGGAGCTCCGAGACGGGCACGCGGTAGAAGCTCGCCAGCCGCTGCAGGCGGGTGATGGACACGGCCCGCTCGCCGCGTTCGTACGCGCCGACGACCGAGGCCTTCAGTCCACCCTCGCTGCGTGCCTCCACCTCGTGCAGTGACAGCCCCTGCTGCTGGCGCACGCGGCGCAGGCGATCGCCGAGCTGCTTGGCGTACCGGCTGTCGTCCGCGGACATCGCAACCTCGAGTCGGAGCGGGAAGCCGCGCTCGGCCCCGACGGTCCCCACTGCCTCCAGTTCCGCGTCACGATACCCCGACGACGGCTCGGCTTGTAGCATGCTGACCGAGTGCGCTCGCGCGTACCCGCCGTGTCACGCCTCCCAGCGACCGGTCGCGGCGGCCAGCACCGCCAGACCGGCGGGGCCCGCGGGCCCCGGGGGCGCGACCGACGGCGCCGGGCCGCCG
>Ga0081527_100447_pt1 | contig 20745 bp, 21 predicted proteins | sample HotLakmasection5_FD_70992 | JGI IMG/M metagenome (GOLD analysis project Ga0081527, IMG submission 70992) | Hypersaline microbial mat communities from Hot Lake, Washington, USA - Section #5 (SPADES assembly) (version 2) | ecosystem: Environmental > Aquatic > Non-marine Saline and Alkaline >... | reverse complement strand
AAAAACCCTTAATGCTAAGGTTTTTAGGAATTTACTGCAAGATTCCTGTGAGTTATACTGCTTCAAAAAAGTAATCTTATAACAAAAATATTATTCATCGGCGGTATGCGAAAACGAGCTAAAACTCCTGCTGTAGCAAGCGAAGCCAGGAGTGTTTTTCTGGAAAATCCGTCTTGCCGGTTTTCCTAAAAAACGCTCTCTGTTTACGCATTGTGCCATTTTTCATTTCCTGATTTCTTTTTAAGGGCACAATATTAGCTGTTCACCGGTTGAGGAGTCTTAAATTCTTTTTCCTTTTCTTTAAGGTTTAATTTTTCATAAATTTCTTTTAATTTTTCTATGACGAATTCAGGATCACTTGTTGCCCATAGCATTGCCTTACTGGCTTCCTGCGGGGAAATTACGCCGTTGTATACTTCTATGCAGTCTTGAAATATAAGCCATGCGAGGAATTTCCCTTTTGTAATCTTTCCATTCGGGTCTATCATATCAATAATATCACCGCATGGACCTGCTTCCTGTATCGTAATAGCTTCATCTCCGTCTATATCAAGAGAATTTATGTATACAGTTGCAAAAGCCAGTCCATACTCCAGATCCATCTGTCCGGTTTCTTCACTTATTTCTGTATAAGGAATGTAAGATTGTGATAAAGTCTCAAGAGCGCTGTTCTGAACTGCTCTCTCAGGTGCTAATTCGCCTTTGAGAAATTTTCTTGTATTTTCGTCTGCGATTTTTTTGCCTTCTTCAATATATTTAATAACATTAAAAGCAGCATTTGCACCTCTACCTTCAGATGTTTCCGGATTGTACTCGCCGTATAAATTGTTAATTAAAAACATAACCTATTCTCCTCTCCCGATTAAATATCCACTACCTCAATTACCTTGATATTTAAATAAAAACAACGGAATAGAAATTTTTGTTAGATCAAATATATATACGGATTATTTAGTAATGTGTTAAATTACAGCTATGACAGTCGTTTCCGCCTGTTATTAAAAGTTTGTTTTTTTCTGCAATTTTATTAAATTTTTTAACAGAATGAAACTTAAAAATCCCTCTGTGCCTAATATAAGGGTAATACAGCTCTATACCGTCCAGTCCGAAAGAAACTAATTCTTTTACCATTTTTTCAGGATTAAGCGTCCAGCAGCAGGCAGGGTGTGCCAGAACAGCAATGCCACCGGCGTTTTTTATTACTTTTATAACAGCCGGAGCTTTTCTTGGAGAAAATATCCTTATTATATCCAGTTTGGTTTCATTATGGTTTTTGGCGGATAAATTTTGTATTTCGCTATTGTTGGGGTCTATACCATAGCCGAGTATGTGCATGAAATCTGTTTTATACCAGCAGTCAAATTCTATGCCGGTGATCAGGTTTAATTCGCCAAGTGAGCCATAATCAATATGGTTGTAGGCATTTGCGGTGTTGTGATCAGTTATTGAGATGTATTCCAGCCCGTATTCCTGTGCTTTTTTTATGATCTCCTGCGGATGCATTGCCCCGTCAGAAAAACAGCTGTGTATATGCAGGTTTACCCTGGTGTAATAATCTTCTTCTTTAAATCCTGAAATTGTTTCTATTAGTGGGTTCATTTGTTTTCCATTTATGTGAAATTTTGTAAAATATTCGGTTTTTAATTGTCAACTTTTATATTCACAGTCCTTCTTTTATTAGGTACAGTTTAAGTAATTATAGAGGAAAGATAATTATGTTAGTAAATTCTGCTTTAAGTTTACACTCAATGAAACCTGCTTTCGGTTGTAAAGATGACAAATGCTCATGTGAACAACCTAAAGAACCTGCAAAAACAGAGCAGCAGCCAGTCAAAACTGATAACCCATGTGGCAGTGGCTGTAAAGGCTGCGGATGCTGTAATACCGCAAAATAAGCTAAAACCAAGTAAATAAAGAGCGCACTTGTCATTGCGAAAAGAGGCTTTGATCTCGACGTGGCAATTTATATAAGGATTGCCATAGATGAAAAATAACGAAAAGTTCAATTTAAGAATATTAAGGATAAAACTGTAAAGTTTTGTAAAAAGGTAAAAATTAAGTATCAACATTTTTTTTCACGAGCCTTATACAGGTAGGAACAGAAATATAAAAAGGGAAAGACATAAAAATGGTTGTAAATACTGCATTAAAATGCCAGCCACTGGACAAACCTTTAAACAATAACAGAATTGCTTTTGGTTCTGAAAAAACCGAAGAACCAAAAAAAGAAACTGTTAAACCTGATAATTTCGAGAAAAAAGAAGCCGAGCCAAACTCTGAAAAGAAAAAAGGCAAGGTTAAACAGGCCACAGGCGCAATCGGCAGAGTCATCAGGCATTTTAAAGAGATGGATTATAAAAATGCCAAGGAAGAATTTTTCAAAGGGGTTATATCACCTGCCAAAGCAATTATAGACCATCCTTTAGTAGGAGGAACAACACTGGCAGGAGGTTTCCTTGCCGCCAAATATATAAAGAAGTTTAATCTAACCAAACTTGCAAAACTTTCTCTTTTGGGTTCAGCGGGAATCGCAGCATATAACGTTGGTAAAGGTGTATATGATTTTGTGACTGCTAAAACACCTAAGGAAAAAGAAAAAAGTTTTTACGATATGGGACAGGGCGCTATTTATGGAGCTTTTGCAGTAGTACCGGCTAAAAAAGTGGCGATTAACGATAATATACCCGGTGTTACAGAAACTACAAACCGGTTAAAGGCATTCGGTGCCTGTTTAAAAACTGTTCCAAAAGATATAGTTAACATTACAAAAGCAATAGGCTCAGCAATTAAAACAAATGAATTAAAACCATTACAAAGTGCTCTTAGACCTTATGCAAGTACAGCTGTAGTCAGCGGAACGGAATTAACAGCCGGTTCACCTGATGCAAGTACTATAGATCCACCGGATGTATATGCTGATGGGGACGGTAATGAAACCGGATCAGGTCGTGGGTTAGAGAATGAAGTAGTCAAAGACATAAAAGAGGCTGTAGTTGGAGAAGAAGGATCATTGGTGAAAGATGCTTTACAAAAGGTTGAAGATCGTCCAACTCTGGGATTGGAATTAAGTGAACGAAAAAGAGAACTTGGTAAAACAGGCAATAAAGAAGAAGACTAAATTATTAATATAAATTTTGAATAATCCAACAATCTTACATCGGTTAAGTATTAAACATATAAGTACTTGACCGGTTTTTTTTGAGGTATATCATGAACTCACTATAACTAAACTACGGGCATAAAAAGTGGACTCTGAGGAAAACAAAAACAATAATAACAATGACCTGTACAACCCCAGGTTTGACAAAATAGGTTATATACAGGTATACACAGGCAACGGCAAAGGTAAGACAACAGCATCGCTTGGCCTGACAATGAGAGCGCTGGGTAGGGGCTGGAAAGTGCTTATTATAATGTTCACCAAAGGCGGTGACCATTACGGCGAACTTCTCTCCTTCCGGGAACTCAGCCCGGAAATCAAAAACCTACTAACCATAGAACAGGCCGGGCTGGACAGGATTGTTTATACCGCAAATCTGACTGAAGAGGACAGGTTAGCGGTAAGAAGAGGGTGGAATATTGCGAGAGATGCCGCAGAATCCAATGAGTACGATCTGATCGTCCTTGACGAGGCAAACATTGCCATAGAACTCGGGTTGATAGAACTTGATGAGATGATAGAATTCCTGAAAAACAAGCCGCCTTACCTTGAAATTGTACTTACCGGAAGGCATGCCCATCCTGAAATTGTTAAAAGAGCTCATCTTGTATCAGAAATTCAGCCGCTGAAACATTACTGGAACATAGGTGTCAGCGCACGTGAAGGGATCGAGTACTGATTAGACCGATTATATTGTCATCAACACTAAGCGACTAGTTCTGCATTGTGCCTAAAAACCAGTTCCCGTTAAGCTTTGCTCAAAGCAGGTTCCGTGATGTTTATAGTGAAATGAGTTTATTTTTTGGACAGGGTGGGCGATTTAAGGAATTTTTCAAAGAGCAATTAGCAATTCAGTTTATTTAACTGGAATTGCTTTTAATTAATTCTCATTGAGGTTATGTGGAGAGCCTTGCGCCATTCTTGCACAGACTGAACTTTGCTTATAAAGTCGAATAGTTAACGAGTAAATGGCAGTTTGCATAATGATTTTCGCTAATTTGTGTGGTTTCCGGCTGGATTCGAGTGCAAACTTCTATAGCATGCGGGCATCTGGTGTGGAACTTACATCCAGGAGGCGGGTTAACCGGGCTTGGGAGATCGCCTTTTAGAATAATTCTCTTTGATAAATCCCTGTTGGGTTCAGGATAAGGTACAGAAGATAATAATGCTTCGGTATAAGGATGTTTCGGGTGTTTAAACAGTTCTTTTACCGGTGCTATTTCTACTATTTCGCCGAGATACATTACCGCAACCCGGTCGCAAACGTGTTTTATTACGCTAAGGTCATGTGAAATAAACAGGTAAGTAAGCTTGAACTCCTGTTTCAGCTCTTTAAGAAGGTTTAAAATTTGTGCCTGAATACTTATATCCAATGCACTCACCGGCTCATCCGCAACTATAAACTCAGGTTCAAGCACCAGCGCCCTGGCTATCCCAATCCTTTGTCTTTGTCCGCCGGAAAATTCGTGCGGATACCTGCCAAGCACACTTTCATTTAGTCCTACACGGTCAAGAAGTCTTAATATAAATTCATTTTGCTCTCTTCTTGAAAGGTTTCTGTGAATAACCAGTGGTTCTTTCAATATGCTTCCTATGGTCATCCTTGGGTTCAGGCTGGAATAAGGGTTCTGGAAAATGATTTGCATTCTCTGTTTCAGGGATTTCCTGAATGCCGGGTCAGTCTGCGTAACTTCCATATCATCAATTTGTATGGAACCGGATGTTGCAGGTAAAAGACCTAGAATACACCTGCCTGCTGTGGATTTTCCGCATCCGGATTCGCCTACCAGCCCGAGGGTCTCGCCTTTTTTAATTTCAAAGCTTATATCGCTTACAGCATGTACTGCTGCAACCTGTTTACTGAATAATCCGGCTCTGATAGGGAATTCTTTGGTAAGGTTTTTGACTTTTATAAATCCTGTCATATTAAATCCAAAAATTTACTTAAGAAATTGTATCTTATTAAAATTATATATTATTTTTGTGAATGAATGTTTTGAATTTTTGGGTAATTGTAATATGGTTAACTGTAGCGTAGAAAAAGTCAACAAATGTCAATAAAAATCAATTTTTGTCGCTAAATGTCAATGTTTTGTCAATGAAAAGTCAATAAATTTATAAAGAAAGTAAGCATGAAAACAAAGATTTCCATAGGAAATAACGGTGAAAACCTGGCTGTCGAGTTTCTCGAAAAGCAGGGGATTAAGGTGATAGAGCGAAACTGGCGGTATTCTCGTGTCGGAGAGATTGATATAATTGCACATGACGGGGAAACCCTAGTATTTATAGAAGTAAAAACAAGGTCTACAGCAAATTTTGGACATCCATTAGAGGTTATAAGTACTAATAAGTTGAATACAATATATAAGCTTGCTGAAATATATACAAATAACTGCAATAATAAGAATTATAAAGGCATAAGAATTGATATAATTGGCATTTTGGCCGAAAAAGATCCTGAGATTACTCATATAAAAGGAGTTTGTCAGTAAAACCATAACTGAGGAGGCAATCATGAAAATAGCAGCAATATCAGATATACACGGCAACATAGAGGCATTGAATGCGGTAATTGATGATATTAACCGGGAAAATATAGAAAAAATCTTTGTTCTAGGCGACCTGTCTGTGGGAGGCCCTGACCCGGATGCGGTAATTGATCGGCTTCAGGAGCTTTCCGCTGATATGGACATAACTTTTATCCTGGGAAATACTGATGAAATGATACTAAAAGCCAATGAAAACGAGGGAAGCAACTATTATCCCGGTGATCCTACCATGAAAGAAGCTGTTAAATACTGCCAGCGTGTATTACAGGATAATCATCTGCGTTTTCTGGCCAGCCTGCCGGAAAAACGGACGTTAAAATTCGGTAATCTGGACTTGCTTCTGGTGCATGGTTCTCCAAGAAGTATAGGCGAAAACATCTATCCTGACCTGGATGAGAGCAAGGTTCAGGAGATGATACAGGGACAGGAAGAGGATATTATCTTTTGCGGGCATACACACCTGCCTGTGGTATATAGAATAGGGCTGCAAACTGTTATAAATACCGGTTCTGTTGGAAGACCGTTTACTGACAACCCGGATTCCTGCTATGCTGTGCTGGATTACCCGGATATTGGATCAAAAAGCTTTGATGTTATACATAAATTTGTTAAGTACGATAATCAAGCCACGGCTGTTAAATTAAGAAATATTGGCCTGGAAGGCGGGGATAAGCTGGCGGAAATAATAATCAATCCCATGAAAAGGCTTGCACTGTTTAAGTGACAAACAAACTGCCCGACAGGCTACAAAAACCGGAATTATTTACAACGCCCAATGTTGTTGCTATTCTGTATAAAACACATAATTAACCAAAATAAGCGAGGAGAAGCCAAATGAGAAAGCCAATTATTGCAGGAAACTGGAAATTAAACAAAACAGTTGAGGAATCAATCGCTCTGGTTGAGAATATCAAAGTTCAGATAATGGACCTCGACAAGTCAGAAATGCCTATAGTCGTCGTATGCCCGGTATTTACATCACTTAAACCTGTATCTGACGTTATGGAAACAGGCCAGGGTATTTATCTTGGTGCACAGGATTGCTACTACGAAGATTCCGGCGCATTCACTGGTGAAGTCTCAGTACCAATGATTAAAGACGTATGTGGAACCTACGTAATAGTAGGCCACAGCGAAAGAAGACAATATTTCGGCGAGACCGATGAAATGGTAAACCGTAAAGCCAAAGCGATTCTTACACACGGTTTAATCCCTATAATCTGTTGCGGAGAGACATTAAAGCAAAGAGAAGCTAATCAGACCGATGAAATAGTACAAAACCAGATTAAAGCAGACCTAAAAGATTTGACAAACGAGCAAATTGAGAAGTCAGTTATCGCATATGAGCCTATCTGGGCTATTGGGACAGGCAAAACATGTGATTCCGCAGAAGCTAACAGAGTTATTAAACTTATCAGATCAACTGTAGCTGAAATAGCAAGTCAGGTTGCAGCTGATAAAATCAGGATTCTTTATGGCGGAAGCGTAAAACCTTCTACTATAGAAGAACAAATGAGCCAGTCTGATATTGACGGTGCTCTTGTTGGCGGTGCAAGTCTTAAGGCAGAGGATTTTACACAATTAATAAAAGGCACAATGCTTGTAAGATCTTCAAAGTAAGATTTTTAGTACTAATAAAATAAGCCCCTGTTTAAATACAGGGGTTTATTTTTGTCGTGCTTCCTTGAGTTCCCTGTACCTGCGAAATTTGGCCAAACGGGAGAAAGAGAACATAAAAACTACTACAAACATTATTAAAACAAGATAAGTCCAGTGCGCATCTACCATGAATGTTGCTATAGCTCCACCTAAAACACACAAACCATATAAAACCGAAATAGTTCTGTTTTGAGAGAATCCGTACTTCATAAGTTTATGGTGTAGATGCTCTTTGTCTGCGTTCATAGGGTTGTTTCCCTTTAATAGTCTTCTGAAAACAGAAAATGACATGTCAATAATCGGAACTGTAAATATTAAAACCGGCAAAAGTACGGATACTGCGATACTTTTTACCACACCGGTAACCGAAAGCCCTGCCAGCACGAACCCTGAGAATAGCGAACCCGAATCCCCCATAAAAATCTTTGCAGGATAGAAGTTGAATACAAGGAATCCCATAATTGAGCCTGCAAGCAGGATAGCTATGAGAGCACTTGCTGGCTGGTTTGAAGCTATAGCCACAAGCCCAAGGGTTATGGCAATTATAGTTATAACACCGCCCGCTAAACCGTCAAGCCCGTCAATGAAGTTTATCGCATTTGTTATTCCTACTAGCCATATAATAGTGAGTGGATAGCTTAATAAACCTAATGTTATAGGGTCACCAAAAGGATTGGAAAGGATTTCAATCCTTACACCCAAGAAGAAAGCAAGGCTTGCTGCCACTATTTGCAATAAAAGCTTAAAGTTGGGGGTTAATTCATAAAGATCATCAATAAGTCCCAGAAAAAATAGTAGGCTTCCTCCTGCAAATATACCGGAAAGCCCATTGCTGTAAGGATAATCTGTATTAATTATCAACACAATCGCAAAACCCAGCAGCGTGCATATCCATATTGCTACCCCGCCAAGCCTTGGGGTTGGTTTTTTATGGACCTTTCTTTTGTTAGGAAGATCAACATACCCTTTTTTAATGCAAAATCGTCTTACTAGCGGTACTACCAGCAAGGATAGCAAAAATGTTATTAAAAATCCCTGAATATGTGAATTTAACAATGAAATTAGCGTGTGCCTCGTTTTAATATTTACTTTTTATATTATTATATAAAATCAAAAATAATTTAAACTAGTCCGAGTAGATAATATACTTTAATACAATTTTTTAATTGCTCAATTTACTTGATTGCGTGCGGTTTAACATTATAAAGCATGTCTTTTCAGGAATTTTACCAGTATAAGAAAAAAAACCAGCCCTATTGCGCATCCTATAACATCAACAATAAAATCAGCTGTACTGGCATTTCTTCCCGGTACATAAGCCTGGTGTATTTCGTCTATAGCACCGGTAAGAGGCGCAATCAGCAAAAAGCCTTTAAGATTTTGTTTTAAATTTTCAAAATTAATTTCAAACCCAAAAGCAAGCAAAAAACCCATACCGGTATATTCTACAAGATGAATCAGTTTGTCGTTTCCGGATAAATCAAATGTAATCTGCCGGGAAGACAAGTACCATATCAGGCAAAAATATATCACAGCAGGGGTTAATCTGAGAATTTTCTGATTAATCCGCATCGGGCTTGTCCTTTTTCTGAAATGATAACAGCTTATGCCTTATTTTATGAGTTAACTGGACTGCTGGCTCTATTTTTAGACCCAGAGCAAGCAAATAATACATAATTGAGCCCAGGGAACAGCTTATAATGATGTTTAAAGCTATATAAACCTTGCCATCAGCAAGAATATCCGTAAGGAATGATTTAAAAATGATAACAAATCCAGCCATAACAATGGTTACAAGCATAATTTTTTTCAGGTCAGTCCATAATTTATTAAAATGCAGGTTTATCTTTTTTCTTATTAAATATGCCAGGAAAAGCCCGTTAATACAGGAAACAAATACTGTTGATAAGCATATTCCACCGATGCCAAGCGGTTTTATCAGAATAAAATTAAATAGAGCTTTGAAAAATATAGAAATAAGAGCGATAAAAAACGGGGTTTTAGTATCATCAAAGGCATAGAAAACTCTTGTTAAGGTATCCCTTGCCACATAGAAAATTATGGCAAATGACAGGAAGAACAAGGCTTCTGTAACCATCAGGGTGTCTGTTGAGTCGAACTGGCCCCGCTCAAACAGGATTTTTATCGCCTCATAAGCGAACACAGCCATAAATACCAGTACCGGGAACGAAGCAAACCACAGGTAATTTATGCCTTTATGAAAATAATGCCGCAGGTTCTGCCAGTCTTCCTGCCCCACAAGCTTTGAAAATGCAGGGAAAATAGAGATCATCATAGCGGTAATTAATACTCCCACAGGGAACTGAAATATTCTGTTGGCATAACCTATTGCAGACCAGCTGCCTTCTGTAAGCTGTGAAGCAAAAAACATATCCACATATACATTTATCTGCCCGATAGAGCAGCCTAACGCCGCAGGAAATAGTATTTCCCCTATTTTCCTCACATTTTTATTTTTCAAATCAAGATGGAATTTATAGCGGAACCCTGCGCTAAGAAAAGCCGGAACCTGTATTACAAGCTGAAGGAAAGCGCCTATGAGGGTTGCCCAGGCAAGAACAAGTCCGCCATAATGCCCGCCAGCCAGTACTACCCCCATGATAATCACAATACTTGTAACAATAGGGCTGACAGCAGTCAGGAGAAATTTTTCATATACATTTGAAACGCCAAAAAGAATTCCTACGATTCCACCGATTAAAATCACCGGGGACATGATTTTGAGCTGTTCAGCAATCAACGTATGAAGCTCAGGGCTTCCCCCTGCGGCTATGACCTGTGCAAGGAGTTCTGCGTTAAAATAAATCAAAACTGTTATAGTAAGAAATCCAAGCCCTGTAATATTTAGAAAGGTATTAAGCGCACTTTCAACCTCTGATGGAGGAGTTGCAGCTTCTGTGTCCTTTTTTGAGAAGATGGAAACCGTTACTGTATGGAATGGACCGCCGAGTCCACCGAGTATAATCAGGGTTATAGCGGGGATCTGGTAGGCATAAAAATACGCATCACTGGTGAGAGAAGCTCCATATACCCCTGCGATCACCACATCCCTGAAAAAACCTATGACTTTGCTCAGGACTGTTATTAATCCTATAAGCCCGGCTATTTTGAATATGTTTCCAAGTTTCATACTTTTTCTTTTTAAATAACTATTAATTTAAGTTTATCAGAATAGAAAAGTATTTATATTTAAAACTTAAATGAATTAGGCAGGAGTTCCTGTATGGAATACTCTTTGGGCTGCCCATCTTTTCCTGCGACAATAATCCGTGCATTGTCTGAAAATTCTGATATCCACTGTCTGCAAGCCCCGCAGGGGAAGCACTCCTGCTTGTCCGGACTATAAATTGCAATAGCTGTAAGTCCTGTATGTTTTCCATCTGCAACAGCTTTAGCAATAGCTGACCTTTCCGCACAAAGACTCAGGCCATAGCTTGCATTTTCTGCATTACAGCCTTTATAGATACTTCCGTCTTCATATAAAATACATGCCCCGACCCTGAAATTGGAGTAGGGTGCATAAGCATTTTCAGCGGCTTCACACGCCAGCTTTAGCAGTTGTTCCTGGTTTGTCTGCATTTGACTTGTCCTTTAACGCTCCTTCAACCAGCCCCATGAATAATGGGTGCGGGTTTTCCGGACGGGATTTAAATTCCGGATGGAACTGGCTTGCCACAAAATATTTATGCTGAGGCAGCTCTATTATCTCTACAAGCTTATGATCAGGAGATAAGCCGGAAAATACAAGCCCCTTCTCCTGTAATAGCTGTCTATAATGATTGTTTACTTCGTATCTATGACGGTGTCTTTCGTGGATTATATCTGTATTATAATATTTCTGTGCAATTGTATTCTGCTGTAAGTGGCATTCATAAGAACCAAGCCGCATTGTTCCGCCCATGTCTTCTACGTTTTCCTGTTCGCTCATCAGTGCAACCACAGGATGCGAGTTTGTCTGCTCAAATTCCGAGCTGTTAGCTCCCTGTAGACCGGCTACGTTCCTTGCAAACTCAATAACCGCACACTGTAATCCCAGACATAAGCCAAGAAAAGGTATGTTATTTTCCCTTGCGTATCTTACAATATTAATTTTGCCTTCAATTCCCCTGATACCGAACCCTCCGGGGACAACCACTCCTTTAACATCAGCCAGGGCTTCCTTTGCTTTTTCAAAATCAGCGCATTCATCCGAAGAAATCCATTTTATTTCAATTTTTGTTCCAAGTGCCGCTCCGGCGTGTTTTAAGGATTCCACAACCGAGATATAAGCATCGGAAAGTTTTGTGTATTTTCCTGCAATGGCAATTTTTACAGTTTTTTCCGGGTTCTTAACCTTTGCGACGATCTCTCTCCAGTGGTCTAAATCAGGTATGCTTTCATCTTCCATGTTTAATCTCTTCATAACTTCCTGCGCTAGTCTTTGTTTTTCCAGAGCAAGCGGGACTTCATAGATTGTCTGGAGATCTTTTGATTCAATTACAGCTTCTTTTGGCACGTTTGTAAAAAGCGCAAGTTTGTCTCGTTCTGTTTTAGGGATGGTTTTTGATGACCTGCAAACAAGTATATCAGGCTGAATACCGATACTTCTCAGGGTATTTACGCTATGCTGTGAAGGCTTTGTTTTTAATTCACCTGCTGCGCTGAGATATGGCAGGAGGGTAACATGTATAAAGATCACATTTCCGTATCCGGCATCAATTTTGAACTGTCTTATAGCTTCCAGGAAGGGTAGGCCTTCAATGTCCCCTACAGTACCGCCAATTTCTGCTATAAGGAAGTCGGGTTTATCTTTTGCCGCTTCTTTAAGTCGGTTTTTAATCTCATCAGTTATATGGGGGATGGTCTGCACTGTTCCGCCAAGGTAATCACCTTTGCGCTCTCTCATTATCACGTCAAGGTAAACACTACCTGCGGTAACATTGTTTACTTTTGCCAGGTTGGTGTTGATAAATCTTTCATAATGCCCGAGGTCAAGGTCAGTTTCCGCTCCGTCCTCAGTAACAAATACTTCACCGTGCTGGAAAGGGCTCATTGTTCCGGGATCAACATTTATATACGGGTCAAATTTCTGGATGGTAACAGAATATCCCCTGGCTCTGAGTAATTTCCCCAGGGAAGCCCCTACAATACCTTTACCGAGTGAGCTGACAACTCCTCCTGTAACGAAAATATATTTTGTTGCTTTCTTGGACATTATTTTCCTACCCTTTTTCCGGTTAAACTCCACACAAATCCATTAAAAAACATATCCTGTTAAAGTTGTATGCTAGCTAATCCCGAGTTTGCCTGAGATTATATTTTGGGTACTTTGAAGAACCCGTCTTCTTCGAGAGGAGCATTCTGCAAAATTTCATCCCTGTTACAGGTAAGTTCAGCTTTATCTTCGCGCATAACGTTTTTTAACGGAAGAACATGCGCCATAGGTTCAACTCCTTCTGTATCAACTTCTTTTAATTGGTTGAAATGGTCCAGGATTTTTGAAAACTGTTGAGTGTATTTTTCTTTTTCTTCTTCTGTCAGTTTTAGTCTTGCCAGCTTTGCTGTATGCTCTACTTCTTTTACAGTTATCAAATCTATTTTACTCCTTTATCATGTTCACTATTTATTTTAGTATACACAAAAATATTTATCTAAATGTAAAGCATCATAAGGTTAAGTTGCTTAAAAATATAAACTTATATGAAGCATCAGTCGACTTAATCTTAAAACACCTTTTCGCTATTAATCGGTCGGTTAATATAAAAATTCGGGATTTATAATAAATTAGCCATAACCTGAAACAAACATTTCACTATGCTTTATCAGGAATTGTTCTTTTTGATGTAAGAGGTTATGGCTAATAATGGACAAGAAAAATAACAACCCTGCTCCTGAAAATAAGGATAAAAATGATCTTAATAACCTGAAAAAACTTACCCATAATTCTGTTTTAAAGAAAAACATAGTTATAAACCTTTTATGCAAAGTCCTGCCGATTTTTGTTGCGGTATTTGCTATTCCTTATATAATTAACGGGCTCGGAGTAGAAAAATTCGGAATCCTGTCTATTATCTGGATGATAATAAGCCAGGCCGGAATACTCGATCTCGGACTCGGGCATGCTCTTACTCAGCTAATTTCCAAAAAACTGGGGCTAAATGAAACAGAAGAAATACCTGCTATTGCCTGGACAGGGCTTCTGGTAATACTCGTTCTGGGTGTTGCCGGTTCATCCGTGATCTTTATGGTTGCAGAATTTATCACTAACAATATTTTAAGGGTTTCTGAGGCTTTTGCGCAGGAAACAACGCTTGCTTTTAAAATATTATGCGTATGCTTGCCTGCTTTTATACTAATAGCAGCGATGGAAGGTATTCTGGCATCTTATCAGAAATTCACCCGGATAAATTTGATCACAGTTCCTCTTGCTTTATTAAATTATTTATCTCCTGTAATAGTGTTGCAGTTTACTACTAATCTGGCTTATGTAATTCTTACCCTTGTTGTAATAAGATTCGGTGCACTTATAGCAATGTTCATTAACTGCAGGTTGTTAATAGGACAAATAAGCGGCAAAATTCAGTTTAAGAAAAGGATTTTAAAACCTCTGGTTTCCTTTGGGAGCTGGCTTACTCTTACCAATATAATGAACCCGCTGTTAAACCTGCTTGAGCGTTTTGTAATGACATTTATGCTCACAGCTTCGGTTATAGCCTACTTTAATACCCCTTACGACGTGCTTAAAAGGTTAGGGGTAATAACATTCAGCTTCCTGCAGGTTATGTTCCCGGCTTTCAGTTTTGAATCTGCTTCCAATAAAAAAAGGACACAGTTTTTATACATTAGAGTATCTTTAAGCATCCTTGCGTTAATTATAATCCCTGTTTTTGTCGTATTTTTCTTTGCAGATCAGCTTATTTCTTTTTGGATAAGCGAGGAATTTGCGCAGAAGAGTTACAGAATTGCGCAGGTACTCGCACTGTTTATGATGATAAATTGTCTTAACCCTGTACCTGTAGAAGTTATACAGTCTGTAGGCAGATCAGATATTACTGCTAAAATCAAAATATCCCAGTTAATTTATTATGTTCCGCTTTTTATATACCTGGTAAGCGGTATGGGTTTGTTAGGAGCAGCCATAGCTATGCTTATTAAGATATGTATTGAATTTATGATTAATACCTTTATTGCTTTCAGGATTCTCATAGTACCGGATGATGTAAAAGTTAAACAGGGACTTGGTGCAAATCCGGGTTAGGCGTATTCTTCAAAAACCTTAACCTGTTTCAGGAATGCATATAAGGAATAAATAAAAAGTTTTTACGCCTAAAAATTTTCAAAAAATCTATATTTAACAAGTGCGCAGGCGTAGCCTGCGCCACCTATAGGGCGGCTGTGGGTGGGGATTATTTTGAAAATTTTAAGTAAGGATTTTTTGTTGCTCCCTTAAAAATAAAGAATAACTGATATTTTACTGTCAGTACACAGTAAAATAAAAAGGTGACTATATTTTATAAGCGCTAAAACTGCTCTTCTAGATACTCTTCGCTGTCTTCCAGTTCTGCAATGCTCATATCATCCTGCGGCTCAAAATCATCCGGAAGATAATCCTCGTCGGGCCATATAGTATCTGCATCGTATACACAATGCATAAGGTTTTTGGAAAGGCTGAGGTCAGCTCCTGTAAAATTAGTGCCGCATACGTTTATACCGTTAAAATCAACTTCTGCGAAGTCACCGCTGATTACACTCGCATTGTTTAAAAGCGAACCTTCAAGTATTGTTTCAATAAAGTTTGAATCAGTAATGGTTGTATGTGAAAAATTAACAGAACTCAAATCACTGCTGCTGAAATCTATTTCTTCCAGCTCGCATTTACTGATATCTGAACCGGAAAGGTCAGCTCTGCTCAGATTTGCATAAGAAATTTTTAAATTACTAAGGTCAATTTCGGAAAGATCAAGATTGTTATTATCGTCGTAGCTTCTTACAGTATTAAATTTTTCAATGTCTCCTAATCGTAAGAGTTGTACTAATTCATCTTTGCTTACTGATTCGCTCATAAAATTTTCCTCATTTGCCTGTAAATTTTATATAATCATTAACTGCATTGCTAATAACACAGCCTGAGTTCGATTGGTAACGTTTAATTTCTTATAAATATTGTTAAGGTGTGTTTTCACAGTAACTTCCCGGACATAGAGCTTTTCCGCAATTTCCTGGTTGCTTGCACCCTTTGCAACAAGACTTAGGACATCTTTTTCTCTTGAGGTAAGTTCATCTATGGGGTCATTTGAAGACATTGGGAGGCTTGCCCCTATAAACTTCTCTTTTCTCCATTTTGAACGTCTTAAAAGCGCCTCGACCCTTGCAAGAAGGTTGGGCAGTGAAAATGGTTTGACTACATAATCATCAGCACCGAATTTCAGGCCGGATACCTGTTGATAATCTTCATCAAGTGCAGTCAGCATAATTACCGGGATTGATTCTGTATTTTTGTCTGACCTGATTGCTTTTAATGTTTCCCATCCGTCAAGGTTTGGCATCATTATATCAAGTATAATCAGGTCAAAATCTTTTTCTTCGCTGTTTTTAAGTATTCTAAGTGCATTAAAGCCATCCATTGCAACAATAACTTCGTAACCGTAAGACGGTAAGACATCTTTGAGGTACTTAGGATTATCATCTACAAGTAATATCTTGGCAATAAACGACATATTTACTAATGCTCTTTTAAACTTCTGATTTAAAGATACAACTCTGAAAAAAAATACACTAAAAACTTTTACTTATATAAAAACAGTATAAAATTATTATAACAGCATTTTTTAAGAATAAAAGTGTATCTGCATCTTAAAAAATCAATATACATTTAGAAAATTATTTTTCTAAATAATCCCGTCTCTCAATGCCTTTATAGCTGCCTGAGTCCTGTCTTCCACCGAAAGTTTATGTAAAATATTACACACATGGGCTTTGGACGTATGAATACTTACACATAATTTTTCTGAAATTTCCGCATTACTGAACCCATCCACAATCAATTTCAAAACATCCAGTTCCCTGTCAGTCAGCTGAGTTTTGCCGTTATTTCCTTTTTCAGGGATTACTTCAGTAGGCCTTAATTTTTTGCTTTTATTTCTTAACAGAATATTTTTAATACCTTCAGCAACTATAGGATCAAACCATAAAGCTCCGTCATTAATAAATTTAATTACCTGCAGAATTTTCTTCGGTGTCATACCTTTCAGGCAATATGCCTGAGCTCCTGCTTTAAGTGCTTCAAGCACCTCCTCTTCGTTTTTACCGGAGGATAAGATTATTATCTTTATTTTTTTATTAACAGATTTGATTTTTTTAACAGTTTCAATACCCTTAAAACAAGGTTCCACAAGGTTTATTACAACTGTATCCGGGGCGGTTTTCTCTATAAGTTTCAGTCCCTGTTCCGAATTTTCTGCTTCTGTGATTTCAAAAGTATCCTGTTCTGCTTCTATCGCAGTCTTTAAACCAAACCTTGTTAAAGGACTGTCATCTATTATAAGTACACTAATTTTTCCTGGGGTAATGCTCAATTTACTGCCTAAAACCTTCTTAAATCAGATTTATTCCGCTGAATAGTATGATTGTAAAATTAAAAAGAACTGATGCAGAGTTAAAATGTTGATTTTAATGAAAAAAATCCTAGAATGTATTTATTATATATAAATTTTTAAAATTAGGCATAAAATTATAAAACTTTTTGTAAAATTTTGTAAGATTTCCTTGAAATCCTTTCTGCTTCTGACAATTTTTCCTGAGTCCCGGTTTTTATTAAATAGAAGGGACAGGAAAATTTGGCAGGTTGTTTTGGATTTTTCAAAATTAAACTCTGATATTGAAAGCATATTTAACCCGCATATAAGCGGGAATACCTATAATGTTACAAAACCGGATTTTAATGCGGGCATAAAAATACCTGAAATAAATGACAGTTTTAGCAAAAAGAAAGCTGAGAAAAAAACTTCAGCAAATGACGGTGAGTTTTCCTTACTGGAATTAGGAAAAAATATTGTTAAGGGGACCGGTCAGTTTTTCGTAGATATTTATAAAAATATAATAAATCATCCAATACTTTCTCTTGGGATACTTGCAGTCGCAGCTGCGGTTGCTTCTACTCCGATTGGCCTTATGGCTCTTGGCGGAGCAGGTATTCTTACAACCTTATTTATGACCGGTATGACAGCTTATAAGTCCGGAAAATTGACCAAACAGGGCAAATGGGATGAACTTGAAAAAGAGGGTATACAGATAGGTAAACTTATACCCGCATTAATAATTAGTACAATGAGTGCTATGAGAGGAGCGAAGTTGTTGACTAAAGCTGCTCATAAAATGAGCGCAACAAGAGCGGCTACCGCTCTTAAAGCTTCAATGAAACCGAATTTAAACCAGATTATAAGTCTTAACACTAATGGAACCCGGGCTATCACCGCCTCTGCGATAAAAGCAGCAAATGCCAGAAATGCGGCTTCATTTGGAACTCAAATATGGACAAACCTCAAAAAAGCATTTTGTGTTGATAATAACCTGACAGGAAGACTCTGGAGAGTTATCAAAATACCTTTTAGGGCAATTAAAAAACCTTTCTTATCAAAGGAAAGTAGGACAAATTACAATATTTTTTCTCTTAAAGATAAACAGGGCAGAGGACTTCTTAAAGGGTTTTCGGACGATATAAGCCGTAACAAATTATTTACCCGGTCTGAGAAAGATTATATTGCAAGTATATTGAATAAGTCAGACCCTGACAGGGCAAAATTATTTGACTGGACATTCGGCATTGAAAAATTTAAGAGTATTATACCTGCCCTGAGGCAGAGATCAGAGTGATTTACAGAAATTTTGCGATAAATTCTAAAAAGTTTTAATATTAAAGTTTTTCATAATTCAAACTATCTATGGCTTCCGCATGCATTGCAAAATCAAAGCCTGTCCTGTACATGATATGTGGGTACACAGTCCCGGTTTTTGATATGAAGCAAGGCAGCAAAAATATTATCAGAAAAATTTATAGGGCAGCTATTTAATATGTTGATAAATTTCCCGTTTCTATGAGCCTTCATGATGCTAAAATATTTAATTAGGAACTATTATACCGCTTCAAAAAATAATCTTAAAAACAAAAATATTATTCATCGGCGGTATGTGAAGCCAGAAAATAAACTCATTTAGTATAAGCAAAAAAACAAATCATAAATAATATGCAAAAAACACTTTCTATTGAGCAATCTCTTAAACTTTTACCTGAATCATCCGGTGTATACATAATGTATAACGGGGAAAATGAGGTTATTTATATTGGAAAAGCCAAACATTTAAATAAAAGGGTAAAAAGTTATTTTACAAAAAACCATGACTCTCCCAAGTTAAGAGTAATGGTTCCGCAGATTGAAAGATTTGAATTTATCATTACAGATTCAGAAGTAGAAGCGCTGATCCTGGAATCTCAGTTGATAAAAAAGCATAAGCCCAGATATAATGTACTTTTAAAAGATGACAAAAGGTTTCCGTGGTTTTTGATAACTGACGAGGAATACCCGAGAATTACCGTAATAAGAAAAGCTGACAAAAAAAATCACAAAGGAAGGTACTTCGGGCCATATACAAATTCCAGGGCAATGTATTCTACCCTGGAGCTTATAAAAAAGATATTTCCGCTGAGGCAGTGCAAAAATCCCCGTTTTAAAGATCGTCCCTGTATGTATCACCAGATAGGAAGATGTCCTGCACCGTGTCAGAGGCTTATATCAGGTGAGGACTATAAAAAAATCGTAAAACATGTGGAAATGTTTCTTTCTGGAAAACAAAACCAGCTCCTTGAAGAATTGAAAAGCCATATGGAGATACTTGCAGAGAAACAGGAATTTGAAAAAGCCGCAAAATACAGAGACAGCTATTTTGATGTAATGAAATCCGTTACAAGGCAAAAAGTTATATCAGAAAACACCTCTCTTAATCAGGACATAATAGCATTTCAGAATGATGATTTGTTAATGGCAATAGTTTTGTTAAAAGTCCGGGAAGGCAGGTTAATCGCAAAAGAAGATTTTGATGTAAGACTGGACAGCCTGCATTCCCCTTACGAGGCGTTTATAGCCTTTATTCGTGAATATTACCAGATTGTTGATGCTTCAGAAATCCCAAAAGAAATATTGGGGGGAAATGAAATAGAAGAAAACGATGCAGAAATAATTAACGAATGGCTTTCTGCAAAAAAAGACAGCAAAGTCAGTATACTCAATCCAAAACTGCAAAAGAAATTTGAACTGGTTGAAATGGCGGCAAAAAATGCTCAGGCATCATTTGAAAATCTAAAACTGATTGAATTAAATAACCTTCAAAACGACTGGAATGATGTAGGAAGTTATATTCAGGAAAAATTAAAACTTCCGGGATTCCCCAACAGGATTGAATGTTTTGATATTTCCCATATTCAGGGGACAAATACGGTTGCGAGTATGGTGGTTTTCATCAATGGAAAGCCGTATAAATCCGAATATCGTAAATACAAAATAAAAACCCTTCTGGAAGGCCATACTGACGATTTTGCAAGCATGAGAGAAGTTCTTAGAAGGCGATATCAGCGTCTTTTAAGAGGCTCCGATGAGGAAAGGAAAATACCTGACCTTATAGTTATAGACGGGGGCAAGGGACAACTATCCGCCGCACTTGAGGTTTTTGATGAAATGGGCTTGAATGACCTGCCGGTTGTTTCTCTTGCCAAGAAATTTGAGGAAATCTATTTACCCGGAAGGTCAGAACCTGTTGTTTTTCCGACAGACTCTCAGGCCCTGTTTCTTTTCCAGCAGGTAAGAGACGAGGCTCACAGGTTTGCTATAAGTTATCACAGGAAATTAAGAGAAAAAAATGCAATTAAATCAGTGCTGGATGAGGTTTCCGGGCTGGGAATTTCTCATAAAAGGTTGCTTATTGAACATTTTGGGGATATAAAGGGTGTCATGTCCGCAACAAAATCCGAGCTTGCAAGAATTCTCGGAAAATCTAAGGGATACAAACTATATAAACACCTGCACAGCCAATAAACTTTTCTTGAAAGGATGCACTTACTCTGCCAATAAACTTTTATAAATTTGGCAAATGAATTTATAGTGAAATTATAGTGAAATGAGTTTATTTTTTAGAATACTAATACCGATTTCAATAAGTAATCTTAAAATGAAAGAAAACTAACTCATTAGGTATAATAATACAGTAAGGAACAAATAAAAAGTTTTTACGCCTAAAAATTTTCAAAAAATCTATATTTAACAAGTGCGCAGGCTACGCCTGCGCCACCTATAGGGTGGTTGTGGGTGGGGATTATTTTGAAAATTT
>Ga0081527_100445_pt1 | contig 20867 bp, 17 predicted proteins | sample HotLakmasection5_FD_70992 | JGI IMG/M metagenome (GOLD analysis project Ga0081527, IMG submission 70992) | Hypersaline microbial mat communities from Hot Lake, Washington, USA - Section #5 (SPADES assembly) (version 2) | ecosystem: Environmental > Aquatic > Non-marine Saline and Alkaline >... | reverse complement strand
GAACAGCATTTATGAATGTGTGAAAAAATATAACCTGGTTAAAAATATAATAGCTGATTCAGTAAATTTATCTCTATCCGCTATTTTTGATGAGGAAGAATTAGCGAATTACCGGGAATTAAAAAATAATTTTGAACTGGGTTATGAGAAAAGCAGGAGTTTATATTTATCCGAGGAAGAAAAATCATTTGCAGATGCTTATAAACAAAGATACGAAAATTTTAAAAAATCCATTCAGGAAAATTCTTTAAAATTATTTGAAAACGATTTGGAAAGACTTCAATCCTGTTTAAATTTATTGAAACCGAATTATTTAAAGATAGAAAAAATAATAGGAGAGGATTTCTTGCTGAAAAATATTGTTATGGGTAATATTATGAATGCAAACGATGCTTTTAAAATACAAATTCCCCGGAATAACAATCCCAAAAAATATTTAGTCCTTTTTAAAAGGCTATCTATGGCTTTTGTATCTATGGATTTATTCTATCCAATCGTTATTGATAAAGTAAAAAAACTATGTTCATAAAACAAGCAGGTCGCTTTTAATTTCAGCTGAAAGCGACTCTTTATCCAGCAAATCCTGAATAAAAGCTTCCATACCTTCTGCGTTCAGGATAGTTACAGCAATCAGGTCTGGCTGGAGTTCTTTCAGATCTGAAATATGATAAATATCGTATTTTCCACATTTACTGCCCTTTTTGCCAGTATTGCTATCCATAAACCCTACTATATCAAGTTCAGACAGGTCAGTATTATTGACAAAATGCTCTGCCAGTATCCCTGCACCGTAGAAAACAATTTTTTTGTTTTTATATTTCTTTTTAAAGTTGTTTAACTTTTTTTTAAAACTCCTGGAGTCTGTGATAGCATCAAACATATTGATTTCAGTATCGGTTTTTTGTCTTTTAGCCAATCTTTTCTGGTATCCGATCTGCCATAAACACGAGGAAAAACCTTTATCAACACTATTAGGACTAAAAATTCTTTTCAGAAGGGTGGGAGGCTTTGCAAGATAGCTGATTGTTCCGTCATGTCCATCAATAAAACCAATATTTCCTATATTAACAGCTTCTTTATAGGAAGGTTTGCCTAATAACCTTTGCAAATAACTTATTGCTGCTTCTTTTTGTATATTAACAAAAGTGTAATTCTGCTTTATTTCAAGAAAATCCCGGATAAATTCCAGACACCCTTCATGAATAGAAGAAATTATATCCGCTTTTTCCCTGTAATCGTCCTTATTGCATACCGGAACATATTTTCCGTTTTTCTGTTTCAAGCCGACAACACTTCCGTGAGGCGCACTGAACAGGAATTCTATCACCGGGCTGTTTGCTAACAGGCGGTATAATTCGTTTTTTTCGCAGTCCAGAAAATGCCCATACAGGTTCATTTTTTCTTTCATAACCTTTGCGTTTTCCATAAGCCCAAAGTAATAACCGTAAATTTCCGGGGCTTTCTCTACGCCGGACAACACGTTTTCAAATGATGCCTGCACTCTTCCCTGCCAGCCAATATCTATCCAGGCAAGTTTCGGATAATCGAAGATTCCTTCCTGCCTGAAATAACCCAGCAGCATTTCTTTTTCCCTTTTTGCGTTTTTTATTATCTCTAAATGAACTATTTCCAGGAGTTTTTTAAGCTTGTTTTTATCAAAATCCTGCTCCATAGAGAAGTTTTGCCGGAAAAGAGCGGATTCACAGACACTTTTGTCTATACAAAAATACTCGACAAAATCATTTAATGTAGAAAACTTCATTTTATTAACACAGTCTGTAAAAAACCGGTTTTCATAAATGTTTTCGCAGTCTACCAGCGCAGGTAAATGAAAAAGACGCCTTGATGTATAAAAATACAGTGCTTCCGGCAGGTTTTTAGCATAATTGTCATTGTGAGGCGAACCCGGTTCAACAAAAGAAAGAAATATATCATATGCTTTTTTCATAATATACCCGTCTCGGGAAGCGAACAGGATTTTTTTTATGTCTTTTTCAGTGGTAAAGTCAATTATTGCCTGTATAAAATTATACACAGCCGGACCCATTGTCTTGTAGCCCAGATTGAACCAAAAATTATTATTATCCCTGCGGCAGGCTGTTTTGTTCAGGCATAAAGCTTTAAATACTGACTCATCAGGTTCATACTTTTCATAAAGTTTCTGTTCTTCCGGCAGTTTATGCTTGATGTAATCCTTGCATTTCGGGTAATAATATGTTTTTAAACCTTTGCTCCCTGCCTTTAAAATATCAGCTCCCTGATTATCCCCAATATGAAGTATTTTAGAAGGCTTAACCTTTAAATCCTCGGCCATTAAATCAAAACTTTCGCCTGAATGCTTGGTCTTAAATGTTTCAGATGATAAATAAAGCTTTTCATATTTTGTATAGCCGTTTTTATGGAGAATTTCCTCTACCAGCCCCTGCGGCAAATACATATCAGAGTTAAAAACAATTCTTTTGCCGGTTTCAATGGCATAACAGTATATTTCATACATATAAGGATTCTGCACGCAAAAATCCAGTTCCGCTTTAATTTCAAGCTGTTTTAACCTGTTTGCAACTTCACTGTCAATTCCTGTTATCAGTACCAGCTCATCATAAAGCCCATCCAGCGTGATTTCTGTTTGTAATTTGTGGCGAAGACCGGTTTCTGCCCTTAATCTCTGTTCTTTTAAATCAAAATTAAGAGCAGGGTTATTTTGTTCATATTGTTTCCGAACAATATAAAAAATATCCGCAGGCTCAAGCACATTCCTTAATACGACCGTATCAAACACGTCAAAAGACACAATCTGCGCCGCTTTTATTTCTTTTAACAACTTTTTGTGCAAGTGCCGGTTCTCCTGTTATACGTTACCCATTTTACTTTTTAATTCTTCCAGTTCTTTTTCAAGCTTCTGGCACCTTGTTACCAGCCCAAATCTTACCCTGTTAAACATTGTATCAAACAGTTTTTTGTTTCTGAAATACAGGTCAGTATTGTTATAGGCAAATACACACTGCGAGGCTATATCGCATAATTCTGCGGTTTCCGCAAAGCCAAATGGTATATAACAACCGTCTTTACCTACCATATTATCAAAATCAAAGTGAACAGCCTGTTTTGCCCGCTCAATTCCGTTTTTAAACCATTGTTTGGCCTTTTCTACATCATTATACTGTGATAAGTATATGTATCCGATGTTTCCGCAGGCTGCAACCTGTTTTGTACAGATCAAACCGTTAAATTTCCTGAAATCAGTTTCATAAGACTTTTTAAAATATTCTAATGCTCCGTTGTTATCTTCAAAAATATTCTGGTAATTTATTGCTATCAGGTAATACAGGGAAATTATCCACCTCACAACGTGCGGATTATTTGAATCCAGGTTGTTTTCGCAGTATTGCTCCAGCTCTTTCAGAAAACTGTCGTCTTTTACCCCGTCCATATAATACCTGTATCCCAGAACGCATAATGCTCCGCCTTTGTCAGGACTGTTGTCAGAATAGGTTTCGATTATCCTTACACAGCATTCTTTCAGCAAACCATCGTTTCTAAGTCTTGAACCTCCCATCTGAACTATGTTTCTGTATATATACGGATTGTGATAATCCCGTGAAAAGCTGCATAAATTGGTATTAAGAGCCTTAAAATACTTCTCAAACTCATTATGGTAAAAGCTTTCATCGTAATTTTTTATAAAATCAGCGGTAAAAATAACGTATTCCCCGGATACAGCCTCCTGCATAAAGCCATCTTCAATTAATTTGTGTATTAATTCAACATAGCTGTTATGTAAAATCACCTTGCCATCCGGTAAAAGCTGTTTATTTATAAGGGAAAGCATTTCATCAGTGCATGGTGATATGTTTTTATCAAACAAAAACAGGTCAACCTTTTTATCAGGGCAGGAATTAGCGTGGAATTCCCCGGTATTTCTTGATCCCCGCATTAAATCCCTTATATCCTCGTTATGTGAGTAAATAACTATACTGTCATTAGGTCTTATAAACCAGAACAGTTCGTCTTGAGCGTTTGTCATAAAAATAAACTCTCTTAATGCTAATAATTTTAATTGTAATTTCCTTTAAGCAATTTTGACAACCTGTAAAATAAAGCATAGAATTAAAAATAATATTAATTAAAAAAATAATATTATTTTTAATAACACTAATAAACAATGGTTATTCCGCAGAAACTTTTTCGGGGTTTTCTTTAGTTAATCTTATTCTGGGCAGGCTTTCCGGGTAGTTTTGCTGGAGAAACCTGATCAAATGTTCCCTGAGATAACACCTGAATTCCCATGCCTGGCCGGAATCGCACGCACTTACCAAAAACCTTATTTCCTGTGTCTTTTCAGTGCAATTAGTAACCTGAACAACCGCAACTTCGCCGGTCCAGTACTCTGAAGATTCACAAAGACGATTGAATTCTTTTCTTAAATCGTCTAATGGTACATTATAATCAGTATAAAGATACACATAACCCAGAATTTCCGAGTCATTCCTGGTCCAGTTCTGGAACGGGTTCTCAAGAAGATACGTAATAGGCACAACCAGCCTTCTCTTATCCCATATCCTTATTACAATATACGTTAGCGTAATTTCTTCGATTCTACCCCATTCGCCCTGGACAATTACCACGTCATCAATTCTGAAAGGCTGGGTAAATGCTATCTGAAATCCTGCTATAAGGTTTGCAATGGTCTTTTGAGCGGCAAAACCAATTATAATACCAGCTAATCCGGCTGAAGCAATAAGGCTTGTTCCGATTTCCTTTGCTTCTTCAAAGCTCAGAAGAATTGCGGAAAACCCTATCAGTATGAGTACAACAAATAAAATCTTCTCAGCTATATTAAGCTGAGTGATAATTTTTCTCTGTTCAAGGTTGTTTTTTATTGTTATGTCATATTTTTTGACTATTATGTTCTTTAAAAGCTCTACCAGGTTGATTAAAAATGAAGTTGCAACTACGATAATTATAATCTGCCAAATTTTGTTTATCACGTCTAAATGTGCTTCAGGAACAATAACAAGCGGTTCGAAAATTTTAAAACCCAGTAATAAAAATAGAAACCAGATTAATGGAAAAAATTTTTGCCTGAAGGATAGTTTGTTCGTGAATAAATTTGCTTTTTTCATGTAATTTTCAAACACCCAGACAAGTACGAAGGCAAGAAAATAAGAAACAAATGCTGAAAATAATATTATCGTCGCAAGACCGGTTAAATAATTTTCAAGAATGATCTGGGCGAAATCGGAGTTTTTCAGGCTTACTACTATCTTAGAGCTTTCCATTTTGCTCTCTAATTCTGAAATATTCAACATATTATTATCCTGACCTTCCAACTGTATTTATCATTATAACCCGCTGAAAACAGGTGGAATCAACTCTAATCTATTTTTAATATTTGATAAAAAATATATAAAAAGATAGAATTGATTGTAGACAGGAAGCTTTTACCTCCGGGATACGGGCTTTAAAAAGAATGTTGGGGTCGTTATTACCTCAAATTTTTTATAAAAGTCATGACGTATAATTTACATAGTAGTAAACACCGTTCGGGTAGGTTAAAATTTTATTTAAAAATAAAATTTGAGGGAGATAAAAAATCATTATGGATAACAGGAGTGGAATCAAGCCGTTTTTTTACGATATAACGCTCAGAGACGGCAATCAGGCACTAAAAAAACCCTGGAACACTGAGCAAAAGGAAATTATATTTAATGAACTGGTAAAACTTGGGGTTCAGGCAGTAGAAGTTGGATTTTCCGGCTCAAGTGATATGGACTTTGAAGCATGCTACCACCTTGCTTCAATTTCGCCTGATAACATAGTTATCTCCGGGCTTGCACGGGCTATGGAAAAGGACATAGTAAAAGTTGCGGATGCTATAAAAAGTGCAGCAAAGCCAAGAATCCACACTTTTATAGCTATGAGCCCTTTTAATATGAAGTATGTACTTAAAAAAGAACCGCTTGAAATAAGAAAAATAGCTGTTGAAGCGATAAAAACCGCTAAAGAGCTTATCGGGGAAAAAGGAGAGGTCCAGTTTTCCATAGAACACTTTGGTGACTGCGGGGAAAACCTCAGTTTTGTCATAGATTCACTTCAGGAATGCGTGGAAGCAGGAGCAACCACCATAAACCTCCCCAATACCGTAGAAAGAAACCGTCCTTTCGCTTTTGTAAAAATGGTTGAAGAAGTCAGAAAGGCACTTCCTGATAATGTGATAGTTTCTGTACATAACCATAATGACCTGGGAATGGCGACCGCAACTACTGTAGAAAGTTTCTTTGCAGGCGCTACCCAGCTTGAATGCAGTTTAAACGGCCTTGGTGAAAGGGCAGGAAATACAAGCATGTATGAGGTTGCTGTGGTCCTGCACAACTGCGGAGTGGAAGTCCCGCTCAACCTTTCCCAGATCTATGAGACAGCCATACTTACCGCAGAAATGGCGAATGTACCCATACACGAAAAAGCCCCGCTTATTGGCGAAGATGTACTTGCGCACAGGAGCGGAATCCACCAGGACGGCGCTCTTAAGACACAAAAAATGAAAAAAGGCGCATACAGGCCAATCCATCCGTCGCTCATCGGACGGGACGATGCGGAAAAATACGGTTTTACCAGCCAATCAGGCAAGACCGCACTTTATGAAATTATAAAAACCAAGGGATACCCGATTACAGTAGAAGAAACCATCAGGCTTGTGCCTATAGCAAAAGAACAGGCGGAAAAATTCGGAGAGCTTCCGCAGGAAGCTATTGAAGATATTTACCTTAAAGAAATCTTTGAGGTTGATGGCCCATTCAAGTTTATTTCCTTCAAAAAGCTTGATAATGGGGAAAAAGATAAGTTCAACCTGAAATTCAGCTATAAGGGCAAGGAATACGACCTTACAGAAGAAGGTGAAGGCCCGATTGAAGTATGTATCAAGGTTCTTGCCGACGCCGGTTTCCAGCAAAAACTGGTTCACTATGAACAATCAGCCTTTGGCGAAGAAACAAAAGGCGCACAGGCAGATGCCATGACTGTTATCCAGTTTGAAACAACGGACGGAAAGGTAATTACCTGTCGAGGAAAAGATCCAAGTACCCAGAAGGCGAATGTTAAAGCGATATTTAACGGACTTAACCTTATACATACGGAGTAAGCAGACAACCGAATGTATGTAAAATCAAGAAACATCGGATTGGACGTTGTCAGAAGCATTGCGATTCTGATGGTGCTTGTCTGCCATATACTTATGTGGACTTCTACGCTGTATAAAAACTTATACGAGGAATTTAACGTCTCTTTTGCAGCCCTGTCTCGCCTTGGCTGGATGGGTGTGGAAATATTTTTTGTATTGAGCGGGTTTTTGATCGGTAAAATTTTTATAGAAGAATTTGTAATCAACTTCAACGGCAGCAGCAGGGCAACTCTTGCAAAGTTCTATGCCAGAAGATGGTTCCGCACCTTGCCTATGTACTATTTAATTCTTGTAATTAATATAATGCTCCTGCTGAACACCTTTCCTCAAGCTGATAAAAGTGTGTTTTTTCAAGAATCGGCAAGTTATTTCCTGTTCCTGCAAAATTTCTTTGGCATGGCGGAATTAGCAGGTGTAACACTTATGGCTGTCTCATGGAGCCTTGTGCTGGAAGAGTGGTTTTACCTTTTATTCCCGCTGTTTATCGTTTCTTTAAGGAAATTTTCACGGAATTTCAATCATAATAAGTTTTTTAAGTTTTTAATTGCTTTTATTATTGTTATAAGTATTTTAAGAATTTTTTATGTATTTTTTATCGACTCAAGGTTTGCTTCTGTCACTGCAATGATTTTTCTCAGGCTGGATACATTTGCCATAGGAATTTTATTTGCTTACCTGCACTCCTTCCTGCCTGACTTTTACGAAAAATTAACCCGGAAAAGATTTTTTGCGGTGAGCATAATTTTCATTATTTTAAGCTACTTTTTAGCGTTGTATTTTAATACAAATTTCTTTGTTAAAACGCTTTTATTCACTGCTTTGCCTCTTGCAATAGCTGTTTTTATTTCATTTCTGGAAAAAAATATGACCAGGTACAGCAAAACAGCGGAGCTGACCAGCAAAATCTCTTATTCGCTGTATTTAATACATGTTCCGGTGCTATCAAGCTTTCTTGTGCCATATACCTATGTATTAATGGATAAAACAGTACGAATCCCTATATTTATTAATATAATAATATTCTTTACAGTTATATACCTGGTAGCCATGTTATTTTACAGATATTATGAAAAACCAATGATGAACCTGCGGGACAGCAAGCCTGTTAAATACCTGATCCGCAGACTGAAAAGTAAAAATGTAGCGGAAAATACCAGTTATTCATAAGCAGGGCTGGAAATTTTCCTGCTTATGTATTTCCCTCTACCTGCTTCTGCTTGTAATTCACCGTTATCCACGATGATGTCCCCCCGGGAAATCACGGTAACCGGCTTGCCGGTAACCACATAGTCCTCAAACGGAGTGTAATCCACGTTTTCATGAAGGTTTTCCTGCTTAATTTTCCATATTAAATCCGGGTTCCATAAGGCAATATCAGCGTCTTTTCCTTCTTTTATATCGCCTTTTTGCTCGAGCCCGAATATCTTTGCTGGTCTGGTGCAGTTAAGTTCCACAAACCTGCTCAGGTCCATTCCTTTTTTAACTACCATTTCATTGAACATAACCGGCATTCTTGTTTCTATCCCGGGCATTCCGTTTGGAATCTTCGTAAAATCCTTCAACCCCCGACGTTTTTCTTTATTGAAATTAAACGGGCAGTGGTCGGTTGCAATAACATCTATGGTTCCCTCTTTGATTGCCTTTTTGATATAACTGCAATGCTTGTACTTGCGCAGAGGCGGGGACATGACGTACTTGGCCGCCTCAAAATTACCGCTGTGATATTTATGCTCGCTAAAAATCACATACTGCGGGCATGTTTCCGCAAAGACTTTCTGTTTATCTTTTTTCGCTCTTTTAACTTCTCTTACTGCACCTTTTGAGGACAGGTGTACGAAGTATACAGGGGTTTTGGTCATACCGGAAAGTTTGATTACCCGGGAAACAGACTCATCCTCAAGTCCGGGCGGTCTTGAATAAGCATGGAATATGGGGTCTTTTTTTCCTTCTTTTAAGAAGTTTTTTGTCAGGTAATCTATGATTTCGCCGTTTTCTGCGTGGGTACATACCAGGATTTTATGCTCCCTTGCCCGTTCAAGAATCCTGTATAAGTCTATGTCATTCACCATCAGGGAATTTTTATAAGCAAGAAAGCATTTAATGCTGGTAACTCCTGATTCAACAAGATAATCAAAGTCCTTAAGCATTCTGTCCACAGGAGGAACAATAGCCATATGAAAGCCATAGTCAATTATAGCCTTGCCCTCAGCTTTTTTATGCCATTTGTCCAGAGTTCTTCTTGGCGAATCCCATCTTCCGGGCACGGCATAATCAATTATAGAAGTAGTTCCACCCATTGCTGCTGCGATTGTGCCGGTGTTAAAATCATCCGTAGAAAATGTTCCCATGAAAGGCATTTCCATGTGGGTATGCACATCAACCCCGCCGGGCATCACCAGCATATTAGTTGCGTCAAAAATCTTTATACTGCCGTTTTTCTCTTCCCGAAACAATCCGTTGTTCTTTATGGATTTTATTTTTCCGTTTTTTATGTATATATCCGCCTGTTTAACTTCTTTTGAAGTCACTACAGTGCCGTTTTTGATTAAAAGATCCATTTTATATTCCTGAAATAAAATAAACTCTTACACTTTCTTACAAAAAACCCGGCAAAAAATCAACGAATTATTTAATCCGCAAAATTTCTCATAATGTTAGATGATGTATTGCGTTAACCGGACTGATATTATAAAAATGTACTCCTTAGAAGACGACGATACACATATCCCTATCTAGCTATGCATTCCTGAAAACGGAGTCATAGCTTTTTTCTTTGTTGAGGTTTTTATCATACAATCTAATAACATAAATTTATTTTCAAAGTTTTTAAAAAGCCCGCCCTGAAGATGGGCAGTGGTTTTGTTACTGCTTTTCTTAATTAAATATTTTTAGAAATTTTGAAACCAGTGGTAATAAATCTTCTGGTTAACAGTCCATGTTAATTATATTTATTATTTTATTACCCCTGTATCACACTAAATATGCAGGGTTCATTTCTTTGTAAAGTCTGGCCTCAAAGTCTTTTGGATTAAAAAGAGCGAGTCCGCCGCAGGGGACAAAGGTAAGCTCTCCAAACCTTATACCATTATCTATAATATACAGGTCCACCCTTACAAAGGGAAATAATGACCCTACCTTTTCTGCAATTTCAATCATTTCTTCCAACTCATCCGGTCTTTTTACCTCTTCATCAGAATTTGGATAAACAAACTGCAAATCCAACTTGTTCCAGTCTTTATCATACAGATTTAACCTGGGATCCTTAAACCTGTGCATATTAACCTGTACCATCTGACATTTTCCGTTAACAATAAAAAATTTATAATCAAAAGGAACTTCTCCTTTATAAGAAACAAAAGGTTCTGCAATAATTTTAGGGTTTAAATTTATGTAACAGCGTTCCCTCGAAATTTTGCCGTAATTTTCCTTTAGCCATTTTTCGACGGTCTTCAATTCTTTTTCAGTAAGTTTTCCCCCGTCTTTTATTATAATCCTTCCCGCCATATGAGTCGGCTTTATAACGTATTTACCCGGATAAGAAAATTCTTTCAGGCTTTTAACATCGTTAAAAACTCCAAGGTTGGGTGTAACATATTTTTCTCCTAAAAATGCGGAAATGAATTTTTTAACAGAGTCTTTATCAATAAAATAACCGTATTTGGAAGAAGATGCCGAGTTTTTGAGGAAAAACAGATAATCATTAAGATAGCGCATATTCTTTTTTGAGGGAAAATAACCATGATTCGCATAAAAAGAAATATAATTTCTGGCAGAAATAAACAGTTCTGTTTTTGGCATTAATTCAAAAAATATTTTTATTGCTTTTTTCATTTTTCCTTGCTCCTTATAAGTGCTTTGCCCCCAATAAAATAAATTTTTAGAATGTTTTTATCTTCTGTTAATAGCCTTTCTTGGTTGGAATAATCATTACAGGGCAATATGTATTATCAAGTACCCTCTTGCTGACACTACCCAGAAGCAGGGAAGAGATACCTTCTCTTCCGTGGGATCCCATAACAATCAGATCTTTTTTGTTTTCATCAGTATAATCAAGTATTTTGTCTACAGCCGACCCTTCAAGTATTGTTTTTGTATCAACTTTAATATTCTTTTCCCGGCAAATATGACAAACCCGCTCAATAATTTCCCGGGAAAGTTCTTCTTCCTTCTTTAAAATTATTTTCAACCATTCCTGATCTGATACAATCTCAGGAGGAAGACTTTCCTTGCCTTTTTTTATGTGAAGAACCTCTATGCCGGAATTCTTAAGGTCAAGGATTTCAATAGCTTTTTTTATAGAATTATATGAATTTTCAGTTCCATCAACAGTAAAAAGGACATTTTTACTTTCCGGTAAAGGTTCTTCCTTTATTTTCTTTTTAGCGACAAATAACGGGACAGGGGATTTTTCCGCTATTTTCCTGCTTGTGCTGCCAAGCCATTTACCAAACAGCATTTTAGTACGAGAACCCATTATAATAAGACTATAGCTTTCATTTTTTAACTGATTTAAAATCTCATCCGCAGCATTCCCCTCAGGATATAAAAAGTTCTCTATATGCAGCTTGCCTCCCTCTATGGCGGATCTTCTTTCCTCAAATTTTTCAGCTTTGTTCTTTCTGCTCAATTCCAGGTAATTTTTATACGTAGTAGGATAGCTGCTGAAAGCGGTTAAATATTCAATTTCTATAGTGCTTATTACATCAACTTTACAATAATCCCTTAAAAAAGGTCTCGCCCTTTCAAGTGAATACAGAGCAGCTTGTGTAAAATCAGTACAGTAAAGAATTCTCATAAATACAAATAATTTATATACGTAGTAACTTCCCCATTCTTAACGCAATTTATAAAAACCTCTATTCAACACTCTATTAATCTTTTGTAAACAATTGTAACAGTATATACTTTTTATGCAATTCGTAGATATTAAATGTTTTTATATTATTGGAAAGGTTGGTAAGTGAGATAAAGGTGAAAGATTATGGGAATAGCAGCAAACAAATTTAGACTTCTATATTTAACAGCAAGCAAGTCTGATATTGAATACAAAATTTTTGTGCTTAACCGCAAGAGAATGGCGTTATTAGATTCATCAAGTCAGGCTGCAGCAAACTTTGCCGATTCAGCATATCAGTCAGGTGGACATACAGGTTTACATGATGGCGAATTACCGGGAATCTTCCCATGGATGAGCGGTTCTACCCAAGCAAGTTCTTCAAATCCATTTTTTGGCGGAATCCCTGAAACTCCTGCACCAAGCGGAGATTATGAAGCTGAAAACGCTGTTATTCACGCTATGGATAGAGAACTTGAACTGAAAATAAAAGAACTGGAATCATTCTATGAAGCAAAGAAAACAGAAATGGACTCTGTTAAAGAAATGCTTAAAAAGAATACCCAAAAAGAATTCAAGACATTTAACGGATAATAAAAATAATAAACTCCACATCTCATATCAACTTTTCCAATTTCCCCAAATTAAAGAGGCTGCCCTTTTCAGGACAACCTCTTTTTATTTCTATAGAAATCCGTTTAAATTACTTTCTTCTTCTTAAACCGAGAATACCGGACAATCCGAGAAATCCTAATGCCATTGAAGTAGGTTCAGGAGCAGGAACGTCGCCTGTCTGATATTCAAAATCATCCATAGCAAAGTGTGTTCCGCCGATACCGGCTGATGGATCCAGGTCACCAAAGTCATCCTGATTGTGAGTTCCGCCGGATGAAGTGAATACTAATTCATCGATTCCGGTGAAGTTAAAGTCAAATCTTTTGGCAGCGTCAGGAGCTACTGATTGAAGAGTAACTGTTTGGGAGTATAGTTCTGATCCGCCAAGTAAACCTTTTACTTCAAGCTGTAAATCATCATTCCATGCTGATGTTAAGTTGGCGCCGATGAAATCAAATGTTGTACTGTTTGCGGATGCTATGCCTGCAAATTCATTGAAAGCTACGTAGTCGCCTGATGTATTGGCTACTTTATAACCTGATGGTAAAGCATAAGTTGTAGAGTTTAATACACCTGTAGATGTCCAGGTAAATCCGCCGTAGTTTGTAATACTTGCTGTTGGGTCTGTTGTGATGTCGTCGAATGTTAAGATAGCTGCGTTTGCCTGACTGTTTCCTAATGCAGCAATTGCGAGTCCTAAGACTAATAATTTGAATTTGTTCACTTTCTTACACCTTTCACTTAAATTTATAAGATCTCTTCTTTTCTTGTTCAGATTTCTTTATTATATCTATTTTCTATTATAAATAGAATTTTAATGCAAGTAGTTTTTTAAATTTTAATTATTTCTTTATAAATAAGTTAAAAATATCAATACAACTTTTGTGTATGATAGATGTCATAACTGGTGCAAGTGCGCTATATAACTTAATTTGTATGGCCAGGACAAATCTGCCAGAATTTAACTCAAAACAAAAATCTTTTTAATTTATTGGGTAATTATATTTAAATTTTTTCCGCAATTTTTACATGAACCGTCATCGGAAATATCAGCCTGAACAGGAAAATTCCTTACTATGGCTGTTTTTCCGCAGGAAGGGCATGCTGTTTTTGATTTTCCGGGGACATTTCCCATGTAAATAAAATTAAGTCCTTCTTCTCGGCCTATCTCTTCTGCCCTGTGCAGGGTTTCAATCGGGGTTGGCGGTATGTCCCCAAGCTGGTAGCAGGGGAAAAATCTTGTAATATGCCATGGTGTATTCTCACCGAGGTTCTCTGCAATCCACCGGGCAAGGTTTCTCAGGGTTTCCTCGCTGTCGTTTCTGGTGGGGATTATGTTGGTAACAGCCTCAATATGCATGCCATGCTCTTTAGCACGCAAAGTTGTTTCAAATACTTTTTTTCCATTTTTTACCCCGCAAATTTCACGGTAAAACTCATCGTTAAAACTCTTTAAATCTACCCGGAAAGCATCAAGGTACGGGGCCATTAAATCCAGCGCCTCGGTTGTCATAAAACCGTTTGTTATGTATGCGGTGTAAAGCCCCTGTTCTTTTGCCAGTTTACCTGAATCTATAGTATATTCAAGCCAGATAGCCGGTTCGTTGTAAGTCCAGCATACACCATGGCAGTTATATCTTTTTGCGACTTCCACAAAATCTTCAGGACTTAAAAAATGCACGGAATCTTCCTTGAAAGACTGGGATATATTCCAGTTCTGGCAGTGCTTGCATTTGAAATTACATCCCCATCCTCCTACTGAAAACACCTGTGTTCCGGGGTGAAAGTGGTACAAGGGTTTTTTCTCAATAGGGTCAACCGCCACAGAAGATGCCATGCCATAGGTATTCAATTCCATTTCGCCCGCAACGTTTTTTCTTGCATAACAGCGGGACACTTTGCCCTCAGGTATAATACACCTGTTATGACAAACATTGCACCTGACTGCGCTTTTTTCTGTTTTTTCCCATAATACGGGATTCGCTTTTGTTTTATCGCTCATTAAAATTCCTTTTTATTTATCCTGCAATATTATACTATTTTGCTAAAGAATCTTCCGCAAACTGTATAACTATGTCCTCAAGCCATTTTCTACCGATTAAAAAACTCTGCCAGTCTATTTTTTCATCAGCGGAATGGATATTCTCAAGGTCTGCAACACCAATAATCACAGGAATAAATGCCTCCCCATGCCGGTTTTGCTTTTCATTAGCCAGGATATGTGTTTCTGCCCCAGCGTGAAAAGAAGCTGGATAAGCGGTTATATTATATTTTTTACCTGTTTTCATAATAACTTTTGTTAAAAAATCATCATGATTTTTGATAAAAGGCTGTAGATGCAGCTTAACTTCCACATCAACCCTGATTAAGCCTTTATATTTATTGTTCAAAGCTTCGGCTTCGGTTTTTATTAGGTTAATAAGCTGTTGTTCGTTTTCAGGTTCGGAACTTCTTATAGAATAAGCAATTTGCGCCTCTGATGTTATGGTATTAAGCGCAGCGGAATGGCTTGCGGTATCCATAATCTTTGAAGCCGAATATTTTTTCGGAATCGGCTTACCCTGTTGTGCCAGTTCATAGCCTTCTTTAATTGCCTCTGACATAAATATATCAGCGGAACCGCCCATGCAGACTCCGGCATTTATTGAAGTTATAACGCCTTTTTTAGGATGTGGCTTGTAAACTCCTTGCGGAATCTTTGATGCAAATTCTGCTAAGACTTTAATTGCGCTGACTCTCTCTTCTTCGTGAATATTTATCCCGGAGTGCCCGCCTTTTCCGCTGTGTACTTTTACATACACATTGGTAAATCCTGCTCCTTCAGCATCAAGTTCACCCAGAGTTTCCCCATCAGCTATAATGGCATATTTTGAGCTTAACTTAAAGGTGTGAAGACTTCTTATACCTGTCATTCCTTTTTCTTCATCCCGGGTAAAGGTAATTTCTATTGAGCCATGTTCGGTTTTGTTCTCAGGATTTGCCAGATTAATTGCCAGATCAAGAATCGCAGCGATTCCGGCCTTATCATCAGCGCCAAGGGTACGGGTTTTGTCAGTTTCAATATATTTCCCGTCAGCAGAAAGCCGTGGATTAACAGCTTCTGAACCTCCTACCACATCCATATGAGCAGAAAGCATAAGCGGCTGGACATCTTTATACTTTCCTTTACCGGGAAGCCGGGCAATTATATTTTTGTACGCATCAAATTCAGCTGAAATATTGTTTTCCTGAAAAATTGACATGATTTTTTCCGCAACCGCACCTTCTTTTAAAGGAGGAGAAGGAATTTCGCAAAGCTGTATAAATAAATCTATTAGTCTATGTTCAGCTTTTAATTCATTGATATCCATATTTGTCCTCTTTCTTTGCCTGTTTATTATAATTCTGTATTAATTTTTTATACATTTATTTTTATTAGAAATTTTTATTTACAGCTTTTATTCTATAATATAGTTGAACCACATGATCAAAATTAAGAGCAGAGGAGATTAGCTTAATGAGTGATTACATTTTTAAAATGAAAAAAGGCGACATTGAAATCGAATTAAAATCAGACGACTCCAAATTTATCGAAGACCAGCTTGATAAATGGAGAGACGCTCTTGTTAAAGAGGAAGCTTAATTAAACTGTAATTTTATATCTTTAATCAGGAGAACCTAATGTCATTCTACAGTTTTAAAATAAAAAAAGGTAAATTTGAGCTGGAAGTTGTCTCAGAAGACAAATATTTTGTGATAAGCCAGTTTGACAAAGTTTACCGTGAAACAGTCGAAAAACCCGGAAAATCAAAGAAATCAGCGCCAAAAGCTGAAACCGGAACAGAAACTCCAAAGGAAATAAAACAGGAAGCAAAAAAAGAACCTGAAAAAGAAGCAATTGCTGCTGAAAAATCTGAACCGACTGTCCAAACAAAAACAGAAACTCCAAAACCTGCCGATAAAGAAACAGCTGAAGAGCAGGAAGTTGAAGAAACAGCACAAAAGGTGAGTGCTGATCCGGAAGAAGAAAAAGCCAGGGCTGTTGAGGAAGAATCAGAAAAAAAAACTGAATCCCCGGTAAAAACACTTGAAAAACCAGAGGAGGAAGAGGATTCCGAAGAAGCCGCAGAAGAAGAAAAAGAGTTCGAAGATACTACGGAAACCGAAGAGCCGGAAACTACTTCTTTCATAGAACCTGAAACTGAGATACCGGAGGAAGAAACAGAAGAAAAAACCGAAGAAGAGGAAGTTGAAGCTGAAGAAGAATTGGCGGATTTTTCTGACCCTGAGGTTGAGCTAAAAGAAGAACCGGTAACAGACGAGGACGAAGAGGAAGAAATGCCTGAAAAACCGGAAGCACCGGGAGATTTTCAGAAAATAATAGAGGAAAAACTTAAAGAAGAGGTTGAAACTACGGAAATTTCCGAAGAAGCCCCTAAAACAAAGGAAACCATCACTTATTATAAAGAAAAAACCGAAGAAATAGAGGACCCCGAGGAAGAAGCCGACGAGGAAGAAGTAGCAGCCACCCTTCGCCAGAGCTTTGAAGAAGAGGAAGAAGAAATTTTTTCCGAAAAACCAGTCAAAAAAGGCACAAAGGTATATGATATCCTTCAGGAAAAGCTTTCTTCTCTGCCGGAAGAAGAAAGAGAAAGGCTCAACCTTAATAAAGAAAAGGTGCAGGAAAAAAAACCCGCTTCTGAGCTAAGGTTTAAGGGACTTGATGATTTGCTATACCTTAAAAAACCACAGACCAAGCTTGATTATTTGCTTTTAACCTCATATTACCTTATGGAAAATGAAAAAAAAGACAAATACTCTCTAAAACAAATAAACTCCAAGATTATTCCGCACATTAAAGAACCCATAGACCATTCAGTCATACATGAATCCATAGCGCATGGGTATATGGAAGTTGTACCGGACAAGACAGGAGATGCGGATATTACAGAATATACAATAACATCAGAAGGCATTGATTATTTACTGAATGAAATCTGACAAAAAAAAAGTAGTAGTAGCAATGAGCGGAGGAGTTGACAGCAATACAACTTCTCTTTTACTCATGAAGCACGGATATGAAGTAATAGGTCTGACCGCTATTATGCATGAGGCAGGGAAGGAAGCTGCTGTAAATGCTGCAAAAGCCTGTGAAACAATAGGAATAAAACATGAAACTTTGGACCTGAGAGAAAGTTTTGAAAATACGGTTATAAACTATTTTGAAGACAGCTACAGAAAAGGACTGACTCCAAATCCCTGTACTTTCTGCAACAAAGCGATTAAATGGGGTGAAATGAAAGATTTTGCCCTTAAAGAGCTTGATGCGGATTTATACGCCACCGGGCATTATGTCCGAATAATAGAGCACAACGGGGCATATAAACTATACAGGGCTAAAGACCTGCAAAAAGACCAGTCTTATATGCTCTATAACCTCACTCAAGCTGATCTTGCCAGGACTATTTTTCCTCTGGGTGAACTGACAAAATCTGAAATAAAAGATATTGCAAGGAAAAATAACATTACTCCATCCGAAGACAAGGAAAGTCAGGATGTATGTTTTATCACATCACCGGAAACAACTTCTTCCTACCTGACAAAAAAATTCGGAGAAAAACTGGGAGATATATTGGAATACAGGACAGGCAGGGTTCTGGGACAACATACAGGAGCTTTTAACTATACAATCGGGCAGAGAAAAGGCATAAAAATCTCGGCACCTGAGCCTTTATATGTTATTTCTCTTGACCCGGAGCAGAATAGGATTTATGTAGGCTCCAAACAGGACCTTTCTGCTATAAAATTTAAAGTAAAAAACGTTAACTGGCAGCAGGAAGAATTTTCTGGCAGGGAAGTTTTTCGAGCTATGGTAAAGATAAGATATAATTCTCCGGCTCAGGTCGCAGAAGTGAGCATAACAGATGAAAAAACTGTTATGGTTGAATATGAAAACCCAAAATCCGCAATAACCCCGGGGCAGTCAGCTGTTTTTTACGATGAAAACAATGAATACCTCATTGGCGGTGGAAACATAGACTCAGTTACCGAATAGGGGAGTACATTTCAAAGAGATAGCCGGAAAACCGGCTATCTCTTTGAAATGTAGTTTTAAGGGATCTGTTAAGGTTAACTATTGGCCAGGTTGTTCGTTGAGTAATCTATATGTTAGCTATGGTAGAGTTTGTTTTAATAAATTCGTCTACTAATGCCGGATCCCACTGTTTTCCGGCACCTTCTTTTAACCTGCTTAAGGATTCCTGACGGGATAAGGCTTTTCTGTATGGTCTGTCACTGGTCATTGCATGATAAGCATCTGCTATAGCGACTATTCTTGCCCCAAGTGGAATGTTTTCTCCTGATAATTTATCCGGATATCCTGATCCATCCCAGTTTTCATGGTGGTGTTTAACTATTTTAGATACTGTACCCTTAAAAGCCGGAATATCCTCAAGTATTTTGTATCCTATCTCAGGATGTTTCTTTATTTCTTCAAATTCATCTGTACTTAAGGGAAGTTCACTTTTTAATATATTGTCTGAAACTCCGATTTTACCTACATCATGGAACGCTGAACCCATTGAAATGTTTTCAACTTCATATTCCGATAAACCCAACTTCTTTGCCAGTCCTTTTGCATATTCCTGTACTGCCTTGGAATGTTGCCCTGTATAATTGTCTTTGGCATCAATAATTTTTACCATTGAGCTTGCAAGATCTTTTACGTTGCAGGTTTGTTTTAAGAAATTGCCGGGCGCAACTGGCTTGGTATTAAGCGGGGAAGTGAATTTAGGTTTATCATCAAAAATACTGGGGGCAGGTGGGGTGGTTTTTCCGCTAACTTCGAACGGATTTTTATCCTGCCCGATTTTGCCCCCAAATATATTATTTATACTTTTGTTTTGAATATTATTTAGTTTTGGGGTGTTTTGTTGTATTGAGTTTGTTTTTTCTCTATCAGCTCCAAAAATATTAAAATTCAAAAAGTTAATAGTCATAGACTCCTCACATATATCTCCAACAACCTAAACAGAAAGTTCTTTTTGAAAAATAAAAAGTATTGATATTTTATATAAAAAATTTTTAAGTCCTGATATTGCTAGCTGAATAGTTAAGTAAACATTAAAATTTCCTTTTTCGCTTATAGCAAAGAAAACCCGGTTTTGATTTTCTTAAAATATTAAGTTTTTTAAACAACGAAATATAAAAAAAATAATCATTTTTATCTTGAGGAGACTTATAAAAAAGAAAGATAAAGAAGGAGAAAATTATAATGATTATCCAATCACCGGCGTTTAAAGGAACTTTTATTATCAGAAACTGGGATAAGGCAAATAAAGACCAAAGAAAAGCTTTTAAGGACGTAAAAACGACTTTATTGTCATTGCCCGGGGAGCCGGTTAAGATAAAAGTTACAGAAAATGGAAGCGGAACAGCAATATCAAGCGAAATTACCTGCCCTAATGAATATGATTCCCACATTAAAAATCTGCTAAATGGAATAGTTGAACTTGATAAAAGCAAAGGCTGGATAAGGAAAAAAAGAAAAGTGGAATATGAAAAAGCAGATTAAACCTGGCTGTTCTTTAACTACTTTAAAATTCCGGTTCATATGCTATATTTTTTTAAGTTATAAAAAAAGGGTAAGTATGGTATATGGAACAATTCGACCCGAAAAACGCAGAAGATTTTAAGTTTACGGAAATTTTATATACAAAAGCAGATTGGGTGGCCACAATCACCATAAACAGGCCACAGGTTTACAATGCATACAGCATAATTACTCTTCAGGAAATGATAACTGCTTTGCAGGATGCTATTTGGGATGACGGCGTTGCTGTTATAGTGTTAACAGGCGCAGGAGAAAAGGCGTTTTGTACCGGGGGTGATGTTAAGGAGTATGCTTCAGAGTTTTTAAACAAGCCCCGTGATTTCTGGAAGTGGATGGGCGTGTTTACGCAGTTTCACGATCTTATGCGCAATGCTGGTAAGCCAACCATTGCCCGGCTTAATGGTATGGTAGTCGGCGGTGGGAACGAAATCAATATGTCCTGCGACCTTGCTATAGCTGCGGATCATGTGGTTATAAAGCAGGTCGGCACAAGTGTGGGCAGCGTGGCAGCAGGCGGGGCGACACAGTTTCTGCCGATTCTCGTCGGCGACAGGCGAGCAAGGGAAATTCTTTTCCTTAATGAGCCCATTCCGGCTGAAAAAGCAATGGAATGGGGACTGGTGAACTTTGTTGTGCCTAAAGATCGGCTT
>Ga0081527_100443_pt1 | contig 20887 bp, 18 predicted proteins | sample HotLakmasection5_FD_70992 | JGI IMG/M metagenome (GOLD analysis project Ga0081527, IMG submission 70992) | Hypersaline microbial mat communities from Hot Lake, Washington, USA - Section #5 (SPADES assembly) (version 2) | ecosystem: Environmental > Aquatic > Non-marine Saline and Alkaline >... | reverse complement strand
CCCACGGGGGCGAGGCGCTGGTGGGCGGGGAACGCGTGGGCCGCCCCCGCCGGCTGCGGCTGGTGGCCCATCCGCGCCTCGTAGCCGTGCTGCTCGCCGCCCCGGCGGTAGCGGTAGAAGCCGCCGATCGCGAGCGGCGGCTCGGCCTCGTCGAACGCCCGCTCGTGCATGGCACGAACCTTGTTCTTGATGCCGGTGAGGCCGATGCCGGAGATGCGGCTGATCAGCCCCGGGAAATACTCGCGACAGACCGAACGCGACAGGCCGACCGCCTCGAAATTGAGTCCACCCCGGTAGGAGCTGATGATCGAGATGCCCATCTTCGACATGATCTTGAGCAGCCCCTGGTCCACCGCCTCCTTGAAGCGGTCGAGGCACTCGGCGAGGGTGAAGCCGGGAAACAGCCCGCGGGCATGCCGGTCGGCGATCGCCGCCTCGGCGAGATAGGCGTTGACGGCCGTCGCCCCCACGCCGATCAGCACGGCGAAATAGTGCACGTCGAGGCATTCGCCGGAACGCACGGTGATCGAGCTGAAGGCGCGCAACCCCTGCCGGGTGAGATGGCTGTGCACCGCACTGGTGGCGAGGATCATCGGGATCGGGGCACGGTCCGGATCGACGTGCTCGTCGGTCAGGATCAGCTGCTCGCAACCGCCACGGACCGCCTCCTCGGCCTCCTGGCGAACGCGGTCGAGCGCCACCCGCAGCCGCTCGCCCTCGGCGCGGAACGTGCAGTCGATGGTCTTGGCGTTGTCGCCGAAATAGCGCTCGAGGGCCCTGAAGTCGTCGGTGGTCAGGACCGGGGTGTCGAGCTGGAGGATCTGCGTCTGGCTCGGATCCTCGTCGAAAATGTTACCGAGATTGCCGAAGCGGGTCTTCAGACTCATCACCCGCCATTCGCGCAAGGGGTCGATCGGCGGGTTGGTGACCTGGCTGAACTGCTGGCGGAAGAAGTGGTGCAGGCCGCGATAGCGCTTGGAGAGGACCGCCAGCGGCGTGTCGTCGCCCATCGACCCCACCGGCTCCTTGGCATCGATGACCATGGGCGAGAGAATCAGCTCCAGGTCCTCGACGGTGATCCCGTAGAGCGCTTGGCGCCGCCTAAGATCGGCCCGCTCGAGCTGGAGCGGCGCCGGCAGCGCCTCGGCGACCAGCTTCTCGAGATGGCGGATGTTCTCCACCCATTTGCCGTAGGGCTTCTGGGCGGCCAGATGGTCCTTGAGCTCGGCGTCGCGGTAGAACGTGCCCGAGGCGAAATCGACCCCGATCATCTCGCCCGGCCCGACCCGGCCCTTCTCGACGATGTCGGCCTCGCGGATCGGCACCATGCCGGTCTCCGAGCCCACCACCAGGAGCCCGTCCGCGGTCCGGCTGTAGCGCAGCGGCCGAAGGCCGTTCCTGTCCATGCCGGCGATCACCCAGCGGCTGTCGGTGGCGACCAGCGCCGCCGGGCCGTCCCAGGGCTCCATCACGCAATTGCAGTAGTTGAAGAGGTCGCGATGCGCCTGCGGCATGTCGATCTTGTGCGACCAGGCGGGCGGCACCAGGAGCGTCTTGACCAGCGGCAGGGAGCGCCCGGCCTGGACCAAGGCCTCGGCCACCGCATCGAGGGCCGCACTGTCGGAACTGCCGGCCTGGATGACCGGCTTCAGGTCCTCGTTGTGCGCCCCGAAGACGTCGGCGACCATCCGCGTCTCGTGGCTCGTCATCCAATTGATGTTGCCGCGCAGCGTGTTGATCTCGCCGTTGTGGGCGAGCGTGCGGAACGGCTGGGCGAGCTTCCAGGCGGGCCAGGTGTTGGTCGAGTAGCGCTGGTGGAAGATCGCAAACGAGGAAACGAAGCGCTCGTCCTGCAGATCGGGATAGAAGGTGGCCAGCTGCTCGGCGAGGAACAGGCCCTTGTAGATCACCGAGCGGCAGCTCATCGAGCAGATGTAGAACTCGGTGATGTGCTCGGCCAAGGCCTGGCGCTCGATCCGCCGGCGGATGATGTAGAGGTCGCGCTCGAACCGCTCGTCGTCGCGCTCCTGCGGGTTGCCGATGATGATCTGCTCGATCTCGGGCCGGGTGGCGGCCGCCTTCTCGCCGATCACCGAGGTGTCGACCGGCACCTGCCGCCAGCCGCGGATCGCGTAGCCGAAGCGCAGGATCTCGCTCTCGACCAGCGTCCGGCAGGCCTCCTGCTGGTTGAGGTTGTTGCGCGGCAGGAACACCATGCCCACGGCGATGTGCCCGTCGGCGTCGGCCAGACCCTTGATCCGCCCCTTGAAGAATTCCTGCGGGATCTGGACGTGGATGCCGGCGCCGTCGCCGGTCTTGCCGTCGGCATCGACGGCTCCCCGGTGCCAGACCGCCTTCAGCGCATCGATGCCGGCGAGCACCACCTCGCGCCTCGGTGCCCCGTCGATCGCGACCACGCAACCGACGCCACAGGCGTCACGCTCGAAGTCGTGGCCCCCGTAGCCCAGCGCCTCGAGCTTCGCCCGCTCGCGCCGGTAGTGCGCCAAGCCGGCTTGCGGGTTCGTCTCGGTCATCGCATTCGTCCTCAAGAAGCCAGCTTGAGCGGGACGGCGGCGTCGCGCTTGCCGGCCGCGCTCTGGATATAGCGGTGAATGCCGGTCGCCGCGTCGCGGCCGTCGCGCACCCCCCAAACGACGAGCGAGGCGCCGCGGACGATGTCGCCGGCAGCGAACACCCCGGGCATCGCCGTCATCATCGTGTCCCAGTCGATCTTCAAGGTGCCCCAGCGGGTGACCGGCAGCTCGGGCTCGCCGAACAGCGTCACCAGATCCTCGGGATCGAAGCCCAGCGCTGCGATCACGAGATCGGCCGGCCGGTCGGTGCTCGAGCCCGGCACCGGCTCGGGCGAACGGCGGCCGGTCGCATCCGGTGCGCCCAGCCGCATCCGCTGCACCCGGACCGCCTCGACCCGCTCGTCGCCCATGAACGCTTCGGGTGCGGAGAGCCAGACGAAGTCGACGCCCTCCTCCTCGGCATTCGCCACCTCGCGCATCGAGCCCGGCATGTTGTCCCGGTCGCGCCGGTAGAGGCAGCTGACCGAGGCCGCCCCCTGGCGGACGGCGGTGCGCACGCAGTCCATGGCGGTATCGCCACCGCCCACGACCACCACGTGGCGCCCCTTGGCGTCGAGGGCACCACTGTCGAACGCCGGTACGGCGTCACCGAGGCCCTTGCGATTGCTGGCGGTCAGGTAGTCGAGCGCCGGCACCACGCCGCCGAGCCCGACGCCGGGTGCCATCAGGGCACGCGCCTTGTAGACCCCGGTCGCCACCAGCACCGCCGCGTGCCGCTCGCGCAGCTCGGCGAAGCCGGGTGCCCCCTCGGCACCGATGTCGCAGTTCAGGTGAAAGTCGATGCCGCCCGCGCGCAACAGCTCGGCCCGGCGCTCGACGATCGGCTTTTCCAGCTTGAAGCCCGGAATACCGTAGATCAACAGCCCGCCGATCCGATCGTAGCGGTCGTAGACGTGGATCTGATAGCCCTTCTTCCTGAGCTCCTCGGCAGCGGCGAGACCGGCCGGCCCGGCACCGATGATGCCGACACTCTCCGGCCGCTCGCGCAACGGCACCACCGGCTTCACCCAGCCCTGGTCGAAAGCGTGATCGACGATGTGCTTCTCGACCGCCCCGATCGTGACCGTGCCGTGCCCCGCCTGCTCGATCACGCAGTTGCCCTCGCACAGGCGGTCCTGCGGGCAGATGCGGCCACAGATCTCGGGCATGTTGTTGGTGGCCGAGGCGACCTCGAAGGCCTCTTCCATCCGCCCCTCGGCGGTGAGCTTCAGCCAGTCCGGGATGTTGTTGTGCAAAGGACAGTGGACCTGACAGAAGGGGATGCCGCACTGTTCGCAACGCGATGCCTGCTCGGCCGCCTTGTCCTCGTCGTAGCGCCCGTAGATCTCGTCGAAATCGGCTGCCCGGTCCGGGGCCGGCCGCTTGGCCGGCATCGCCTTCGGCACATCGGTGAACTGCATCATCTTGGCCGCCATGGCACATCCTCCTGTCGAGCCACCCTGCCCCGGGGTCTGCCTGAACGCTCATGAGCGCGCAGAACAGCGAAACCGACCGCCGGCCGGCTCCACGTCGTCAGAATGGTGGCGGAGCCTTCATGTTTAAGGGCGCATGGGCCGCCCGTCCAGAGGCGAATCCGGCACTGGTCACGATGCGTGACTTCTTTTTTTCGGCAAGGCCCCGAACGAGCCGCGAAAACGCCGATCGGACAGCCCGATCGACAAAATTAGTCTCGCTTCGCGACTATTTGTCAGGCGACCGCACGCGCTCGCCGCGGGCGGCTGAACGGGGCGAGATAGCCGGGCACGATCACCTCGAACGGCGTGGGCTCGATGCCGAGATCGTGCAGCGTCAGAGCCCCCTCGCTCACCACGTTGTCCTTCTTCAGCATTTTCAGCTGATCGCGGGTCAGCGGCGGCGTCGGCAGCTTCTCCAGAAACCGGGCCTGGATTTCGGCGATCGAGCTCGGCAGCGGCAGCAACAGCCGGCGACGGTTCACCGTCTCCAGGATGAACCGCAAGAGCTCGGCGAAGGTCTTGGTCTCGGGGCCGCCGAGCTCGAACGTCTTGCCCTGGTGCGCGTCGCTCTCCAGACAGCGGGCGACGGCCTCGGCGACATCCATGACGTAGACCGGCTGAAAGCGCGAGGTGCCGCCGTCGATCAGCGGCAGGAACGGCGACAACACGCTCATCTGGGCGAAGCGGGCGAAAAACCCGTCCCCGGGGCCGAAGACGATCGACGGCCGGATGATCGAGACCTTCGGGAAAGCCGCCTTCACCGCGGCCTCACCCTCGCCTTTGCTCTGCGCGTAGAGCGCCTCGCCGGCAGGGTCCGCCCCGATCGCCGACATGTGCACCAGCCGGCGCACGCCGGTCGCCGCGGCCGCCTCGGCGATCCGCTTCGCCGTGTCGCGATGCACGCGCATGAAGTCGCCGGCTTTCTTCTCGAACAGAATGCCGAGCAGATTGACCACACCGGTCGAGCCCTCGACCAGCTTCTCGAGCCCGGCCGCATCGTCGGCGAACGGCAGGATGGCGATCTGCCCGACATCGCCCTTCGGCCGCAGGAAGCCCGCGCGATCGGGATCGCGGGTCACCACCCGCAGCGTCGCCCCGGCCTGGGCCAGCCGATCGACCAGGTGGCGCCCGACGAAACCGGTGCCGCCGAATATCGTGACCACCTCGTTGCGCATCTCCCGCTCCTCTGCTTTGGCTTTCGCGACCGGCGTTCTGATCGGCAGGCCTGAGCAGCAGGCCTGAGCAGCAGGTAAGTCGCGGCACGGCGCTTGTCGACAGCCGGCTGCCGGTGCCGACGACGGGCAGCCGCCGGACCCGGCAGCGTCCCGCCCGCGACGCAGCACGCTTGACGACCGATCCTTTCCTTCATAGATGCAGCGTGCCGTGCCGCAACGGCAGCGGGCCCAGGTGGCGGAACTGGTAGACGCGCTAGCTTCAGGTGCTAGTGACCTTCTGGTCGTGGAGGTTCGAGTCCTCTCCTGGGCACCATCCCACCGTGGTTTTAACGCAAATTTTACCCTGGCCGGGCTACAGCGAACGTCGTTCGTCGGGACGGCGCACCACGGTTGCGACCGAGCCGGCGGGACAGCTTTCGAGGGTGCCTTGTCGATGTCCGTGACCGTCCACCAGAACGACCTGCCGGAAGGACTGGATCTCGGGCCGGTGATCGCGGTCGACAGCGAGACCATGGGCCTCGAGCCACGGCGCGACCGGCTCTGCGTGGTCCAGCTCTCCAGCGGCGACGGCACGGCACACCTGGTCCAGCTCGCCCGGGGTATCACCGAGGCACCCCGGCTCGCGGCCCAGCTCGGCGATCCCGCCCGGCTCAAGCTGTTCCACTACGCCCGCTTCGATGTCGCGGTGCTGCAGCACCATCTCGGCATCCGCGCGACGCCCGTCTTCTGCACCAAGATCGCCTCCCGGCTGGTGCGCACCTATACCGACCGCCACGGCCTCAAGGATCTCTGCCGCGAGCTCTTGGGCATCGACCTCTCCAAGGCCGAACAGAGCTCGGACTGGGGTGCTGCGAGCTTGAGCGAGGCGCAACAGCGCTACGCCGCCCAGGACGTGCTCCACCTGCACGCCCTGATGGCGAAGCTGGAGAGCATGCTGGAACGCGAGGCGCGCAGCACCTTGGCCCGGGCCTGCTTCGACTTTCTGCCCACCCGGGTCGACCTCGATCTCGCCGGCTGGCCCGATGTCGACATCTTCGCGCATGCCTGAGCCGCTCCGCTCCGAGCGTCGCCGGATGCGCCATCCTGCCCTGATTGACCCGGCGGTGACCACGGCGCATAGTCCGCCCTGTGCGGTGCGCAGGCCGGGATCACACCCTTCGGTGCCGCCCCGCACCCGCTGCCCGGGCGGAACGCTGCAGCGATCGATGCCGGCCCGCATGCGGACCGGCCAACCAAGACGAGGAGCCACGCTGTGAGCCAGCCGGCATTGCAGGACGGCCCGAAAGCGCGGCATCGCGGCCACGACCAGGCGAAGAGCGAGAGCGAGAGCGAGAGCCGGCCGACACCCGCGGTGAGCGGTACCGCTATCCTGGAGCACGCCCGCAAGGTTCTGGAGCTCGAAGCCGCGGCCCTTGCCACCCTCGCCCGCACGCTCGACGGTGCCTTCACCCGAGCGGTCGACCTGGTGCGCGGCCTCGAGGGCCGGGTCGTCTGCACCGGCATGGGCAAGAGCGGCCACATCGCGCGCAAGATCGCCGCAACCCTGTCCTCGACCGGCACGCCGGCGATGTATGTCCATCCGGGCGAGGCGAGCCACGGCGATCTCGGCATGATCACCGCCAAGGACGCCGTGCTGGCACTTTCCAACTCGGGCGAGACCGCCGAGCTCAAGGACCTGATCCTCTATACCCGCCGTTTCGCCATCCCGCTGATCGCGATGATCGGCAAGCCGGACAGCACGCTCGGCCGCGAGGCCGAGGTCGCCCTCGTCCTGCCCGAGTTCGCCGAAGCCTGCCCGCTCGGCCTCGCCCCGACCACCTCGACGACCGCGATGCTCGCCCTCGGCGACGCGCTCGCGGTCGCCCTCTTGCAGAGTGCGGGCTTCACGCCCCAGCATTTCGCGGTCTTCCACCCGGGCGGCAAGCTCGGCAGCCAGCTGATGCGGGTCGAGCAATTGATGCGCGGCGCCGGCGACCTGCCGCTGGTCGCACCCGACTGCCCGATGAGCGAGGCGCTGGTCGTCATGACCGAGAAATGCCTCGGCTGTGTCGGCGTGGCGGCCGCCGACGGCCGGCTGCTCGGCATCGTCACCGACGGCGACATCCGCCGGCGGATGGGCCCCGATCTTCTGCACCGCACGGCCGGCGAGCTGATGACCGAGGGGCCGTTGACCATCGCCCCGGACGTGCTGGCGGTCGAGGCGCTGACCACCATGAACCGCAACGCGGTCACCGTGCTCTTCGTGGTTCGCGACGGCGTGCCGGTGGGGGCCATCCACCTCCACGACTGTCTGCGCGCCGGGATCGCCTGATGCGGCGCTGGGCGACCCGCACCGGCGCAGCGGCCTGCCTGGCGACGACCGCCTGGGCGCCCGCGCTCGCCGTTGCCCAGCCGGCCGGCGGCGGCCTCGGCAGCCACGATGCCAGCCTGCCGATCGAGATCGTCGCCGACCGGCTGACCGTCGAGCAGGCCGAGGCCCGCGCCGTCTTTCTCGGCAACGTGCTGGCCGAGCAGGGCGAGATGCTGCTGCGTGCCGATCGGCTCGTCGTCTACTACCAGCTCGGCGAGGCGGGCATCGACGGTCAGGCGATCCGCCGGATCGAGGTCGAGGGCAACGTCACCATCGCCTCGGCCGAGGAGACCGCGGTCGGCGACGAGGGGTTCTACGACGTCACGGGTGCGATGATCGAGCTCGCCGGCAATGTCGTCTTGACCCGCGACGCCAACGTGATCCGCGGCGATCGGTTGGAGATCGACGTCGAGCGCCAGCTCGCGACCATGACCAGCATGCCCGATCGGCCGGCCGGCGAGCGGGTCCGGGCCCTGTTTCGCCCGTCGGCCGAAGACGAAGGCTGAGCGCATGGCGACCGATCTCGACCTCGATGCCGCCACCCGCCGACGTCCCGGCAGCGATGCTGCGACCGGCCTCGCCGAGCGACCGGCGGCACCTTTTTTGATAGCCGATGCGGCAGCAGACCGCCGGGCCGACTTGCCGGCGGGCAAGCTCGAAGCCAGGGGCCTGAGGAAGGTCTATGCCGGCCGCACCGTGCTGCGCGACGTGCATTTCCAGATCTCGCCCGGCGAGGCCGTGGGGCTGCTCGGCCCCAACGGTGCCGGCAAGACGACCAGCTTCTACATGGTCACCGGGCTGGTCGCCGTCGACGGCGGGCGGATCATTCTCGACGGCCAGGACGTCACCGAGCTGCCGATGCACCGCCGGGCCCGCCTCGGCATCGGCTACTTGCCGCAGGAAGCCTCGATCTTCCGCGGCCTGAGCGTGGCGCAGAATATCCAGGCGGTGCTCGAGGTCCGGGTCGCGGACAAAGTGCAGCGCCGCCGCCGCCTCGCCGAGCTCTTGACCGAGTTCGGCCTCACCCATCTGGCCGATGCTCCGGCGAGCACGCTCTCCGGCGGCGAGCGGCGGCGCTGCGAGATCGCCCGGGCGCTGGCCTCCGATCCCCGCTACATCCTGCTCGACGAGCCCTTGGCCGGCATCGATCCTCTGAACGTCGCCGACATCCGCCACCTCGTCGGCCACCTCAAGACGCGCGGCATCGGCGTCTTGATCACCGACCACAACGTCCGCGACACCCTGGCGATCATCGACCGCGCCTACATCCTCGCCGACGGCGTCGTCATCAAGGAGGGCAGCCCCGAGGAGATCATCGCCGACCCCGATGTCCGCCGGGTCTATCTCGGCGACAGCTTCGAGCGCTGAGACCGGGATATGGCAGAGCCGACAGAGCGCATGGACCGCTTCGCCGAACGACCGATCAGTGCTGCCGGCGATCGGCGCCCCGCCGGCAGCGCCCCGGCGCCGGCCGGGCGCTGAGGACAGCACCATGGCACTCGGCCTTCGCCTCGATGTGCGGCAGACCCAGAGCCTGGTGCTCACGCCGCAGCTGCAGCAGGCGATCCGTCTCCTGCAGCTGTCGAACCAGGAGCTGGTCGGCACGCTGCAGAGCGAGGTGGCGGAGAACCCGTTTCTGGACCTTGCCGAGACCCGCAGCGTGGCCGCCCCGCCCACCACCGAGCGAGCCTCGCTCGAGCCGCCCCCGGCGTTGCGCCCCGGTGCCGCGGACGCCACCGGGGACAATGCCGGTGACTGGGAGCAGCCGCGCGCACCGATGGCCCTCGACCAGCAGCTGCACACCAGGCGCCAGGCGACCGCCGGCAGCGAGGAGCGGCACGGCTTGGAGGAGCGGTTCAGCGAGCCGCCGAGCCTGCGCGAGACGCTGCGCCGCCAGCTCGGCATGCTGCGAGCCGAGGCCGAGGACCGCAGCCTGGCCGTCGCCCTCGTCGACTGGCTCGACGACGAGGGCTACCTGCGCGAGGACGACACCGAAATCGGCCGGCGGATGGGGGCGAGCATCGAGCGCGTCGCCGCGGCGCGCGCGCTGTTGCAACGCTGCGAGCCGACCGGCGTCGGCGCCCGCGACCTCGCCGAGTGCCTCGCCCTGCAGCTGGCCGAGCAGGACCGTCTCGATCCCGCGATGCGCCGCCTTCTGGCCAATCTGCCGCTCCTCGCACGCGCCGACTGGCCGGCGCTGTTGCGGCTCTGTGCGGTCGATCGCGAGGACCTCGAGGAGATGGTGGCCGAGCTCAAGGCGCTCGATCCGCGCCCCGGTCACCGCTTCCCGGCCGAGCCCACCACCGCCATCCTGCCCGACATCGTCGTCTTCCGCAGCGGCCCCGATCAGTGGCGGATCGAGCTCAACAACGACGCCCTGCCGAAGCTCGTGGTCGACAGCAGCTACTACGCCGAGCTCGGCAAGAGCGGCCTCGACCTCCGCCAGAAGGAGTTCGTCCAGGAGCGCTATCAGAACGCGACCTGGCTCGCCAAGGCGCTCGATCAGCGCTCGCGCACCATCCTCAAGGTGGGCCAGGCCATCTTCGCCCGCCAGCACACCTTCCTCGCCGACGGGCCGAAGGCGCTCAAGCCCCTGGTGCTGCGCGACATCGCGGCGGCCACCGGTCTGCACGAGAGCACGGTGAGCCGGGCCACCAACCAGAAGTTCGCCGCGACCCCGCACGGCACCTTCCCGCTCAAATACTTCTTCTCCACCGCGATCGCCGGCAAGGACGGGGCTGCCGACCACAGCGCCGAGGTGATCCGCCAGAAGATCAAGTCGATGATCCGCCAGGAGGACCCGCGCGCCGTGCTCTCCGACGACCAGATCGTCGGCCGGCTCGGCGAGGACGGTATCGTGATCGCCAGGCGCACGGTCGCCAAATACCGGGAGGCCATGGGCATCGCTTCCTCGATGCAACGACGCCGCAGCAAGGCCATGGCCCGATGAACCCCGAACGGTACGGAGACGGGTTTTTTGCCGCATGCTGAAGCTTTGGCCATGAGCGTCCGGCGCCGCTTGACAGCGGCTGCGGCAACGCGCAAACGGCCGCAGCGCGACCCGGCGGGCAGCCGTCCGGCGCCGCCGGACGGTGCAACGATGTCCGGTCGTGACACGGCGTCCGGCCCGCCGGCCGCCGCGCACTCCGTCACGCTCCTCGGCGTGGAAGGTTCTGCATGATCGAACTCTCCGATGTCTTGAGCCCCGGTGGCGTCGTTCTCGACCTCAAGGCGTCCAGCAAACGACAAGTGCTCCGCACGCTGGCCGAACGCGTCGCCGAGGCTCAAGCGCTCGAAGCCGGGCCCGTCCTCGAGGCGCTGCTCGAGCGCGAGAAGCTCGGCACCACCGGGATCGGCGACGGGCTCGCCATCCCGCACGCCAAGCTCGCCGGCCTCGACCGGCTGGTCGCGGTCTTCGCCCGGCTGCAGACCCCGGTCAGCTTCGATTCCCTCGACGACGAGCCGGTCGATCTGGTCTTCCTGCTGCTCGCCCCCATCGACGCTGCGGCCGAGCACCTCAAGGCCCTCGCCCAGGTGGCCCGGATCTTCCGCGACGACGAGCTCTGTGCCGCCCTGCGCCGAGCCGCCAATCCGAGTGTGGCCTTCGACCTGTTGACCGGCCGCCGCGAGCCGCGCGCCGCCTGACGAGCGCCGAGACCGCCCGATGGCAGCCCCGCTCCGCCACCAGCCGCTCGACCGACCGATCCGACCGAGGGCGCGAAGCGCGGCCGAGGCGGCCGAGGCCGGAACGGTCGAGATCGTCCACGGCACCGTCGTCCACTGGCACGGCCGCGGCATCCTGCTGCTCGGCCCATCGGGCAGCGGCAAGAGCGATCTCGCCCTTCGCCTGATCGACCGGGGGGCCGCCCTCGTCGCCGACGACCTGGTGCGGATCAGCGCCCGGGACGGCCGCCTGGTCGCGCGTGCCGAGGCCGGGCCCGGGCTGATCGAGCTGCGCGGCCAGGGCATCTTTCGCCTGCCGCACCTCGCCGCGGCGACCCTCGAGTTCGCCCTGGCGCTGGACCCCGCGACGGCCGCCGCGGCCGACCGGCTGCCGCCGGCGGCAAGCCGCAGCATCGCCGGCATCGCCTTGCCCTGCTTTCGCCTCGATCCCGGCACCGCCTCGGCGACCGCCCGGATCGCCGTGCTGTTGCAGCAGGAGCGCGTCTATTGAGCCCGGCAGCCGAGGCGACCCGGCGACGGCTGGTCATCGTCACCGGCATGTCGGGGGCGGGGCGCACCAGCTGCCTCAAATTTCTCGAGGACCACGGCTTCGAGGCCATCGACAACCTGCCGATCCCGCTGATCGAGCGCTTCGGCCGGCTCGACGACGGGCTCGAACGCGACCTCGCCATCGGCCTCGACAGCCGAACCCGGGCGTTCGCCCCGACCCGGCTCGTCGAGCTCGTCGACAAGCTCGCCCGGGCCAACCCGAAGGTCCGCGTCTCGCTCCTCTTCTTCGACTGCGACGACGAGGCGCTGCAGCAGCGCTACACCGAGACCCGCCGCCGCCACCCGCTCGCCGCCGACCGGCCGGTGCAGGACGGGATCGCCGCCGAACGCGCCCTGCTCCGCCCGCTGAAAGCCGCGGCCACACTGGTAATCGATACGACGCGCCTGTCGCTGCCGGAGCTCAAGCGGCTGCTGACCGGCCATTTCGCGACGCCGGACAACAGCCGGGGGCTCGTCGTGAGCTGCGTCTCGTTCGCCTACCGCCGCGGTCTGCCGCGCGAGGCCGATCTCGTATTCGACGTGCGCTTTCTCGCCAACCCGCACTACGTCCCGGCACTCGAGCCCCTCACCGGGCTCGATCCCGCGGTCCAGGCGCATATCGCGAGCGATCCGGACTTCGCCGCCTTCGCGGCCAACCTCGAGGCGCTGCTCGTGCCGCTGCTGCCGCGCTACCGGGCCGAGGGCAAGAGCTACCTCACCATCGCCGTCGGCTGCACCGGCGGCAAGCACCGCTCGGTTTTCGTCACCGAACGGCTGGCCACGGCTTTGCGCGCGGCGGGTTACGAGGTAAGCACGCTGCATCGGGAACTGGCCGCGCGCGCGGCCGAACGGGCAACGCGCACCGGGGCGGGTGCCGACCCGAAAGCCTGACGACCAGGCGAGCATGACGGGGGCGGAATGAGCTTGGCGACTTGCCGAAACACCCGAGACCACGGCCCGGCACACGGCCGCGACCACGACCACGACGCTGCGGCGGGCATGCCGTGATCGGCCTCGTGCTCGTCACCCACGGCCGGCTCGCCGACGAGTTCGTCGCCGCCATGCAGCACGTGGTCGGGCCACAAGAGCAGATCCGTGCCATCAGCATCGATGCCGACGACGACATCGAACAGCGCCGCCGGGACATCGTCGAGGCGGTCGAGGCCACCGACACCGGCGACGGCGTCATCATCCTCACCGACATGTTCGGCGGCACCCCGTCCAATCTCGCGATCTCGACCCTGGAGCGGCCGGGAATCGAGGTGATCGCCGGGGTCAACCTGCCGATGCTGATCAAGCTCGCCGGCGTGCGGGTCGACGGTGCCATCGAGGATGCCGTGGCCGAGGCCCAGGACGCCGGCAAGAAATACATCAACGTGGCGAGCAAGCTGCTCTCGCCGCAGCGGGACCGTACCGCTTGAAGGACGTGGGCCCGAACGGCGATGCGCCGCCGCCCCGGCCGCAGACGGCGAGCTGCACCATCGTCAACAGCCGCGGCCTGCACGCCCGGGCCGCCGCCAAGTTCGTCCGCCTCGCCGCCACCTTCGACGCCGAGGTGACGGTCGAGCGCGACGGTGCGGCAGTGCCCGCCACCTCGATCCTCGGCCTGATGATGCTGGGCGCGGCGCGCGGTGCCGAGCTCGCCATGGCAGCCGAGGGCCCCGACGCCGAAGCCGCACTGTCCGCGCTGGTGGCGCTGGTGGAAAAAGGCTTCGACGAGACCGATTGAGGTCGCCCGTGCCGGCGCACCGGCGACCAGGGAGGACAACGATGCAACGCTCGGGCGGCCGAATCCTGATCGACGAACTCGTCCGCCACGGCATTCGCCGGGTCTTCGGCGTGCCGGGCGAGAGCTATCTCGACGCGCTGGACGCGATGTGCGGCCGCAACGACATCGACTTCGTCGTCTGCCGCCAGGAAGGCGGGGCGGCGATGATGGCCGAGGCCCACGGCAAGCTCACCGGATCCCCCGGCGTCTGCTTCGTCACCCGCGGCCCCGGTGCCACCAACGCCAGCGCCGGTGTGCTGGTGGCGAGCCAGGACAGCACACCCCTGCTGCTCCTCGTGGGCCAGATCGACAGCGCCGCCCGCGAGCGTCAGGCCTTCCAGGAGGTCGACTACCGGCAGATGTTCGGCGGCCTGACGAAATGGGTGGCCGAGATCGACGACGCCCGGCGGCTTCCGGAATTCGTCCACCGCGCCGTGGCGACCGCCACCGCCGGCCGCCCCGGCCCCGTCGTCCTGGCGCTGCCCGAGGATATGCTGACGAGCCGGGTCGAAACCGCCCCCGGCCGCCCCGTCCAGCCGACCCGCAGCTTCCCCGACCCCACGGCGATCGACACCGCCATGGACTGGCTCGGCAAGGCCGAACGGCCGCTCGTCATCCTCGGCGGCGGCGGCTGGGACAGCCGCGGCATCGCCGACATCCGCCGCTTCGTCGAGGCGAACCGGCTGCCGACCGCCGTCGCCTTCCGCCGCCAGGACTATCTCGACAACACCAGCCCCTGCTACGTCGGCAATCTCGGGATCGCCCCCGACCCGGCCCTGGTCGAACGACTCGACGCGGCCGACCTCCTCCTCGTCATCGGCGCCCGGCTCGGCGAGATGACCACCAATGCCTACAGCCTGATCGGCCTGCCGCAACCGCGCCAGCGGATGATCCACGCCATGAACGGTGCCGAGGAGCTCGGCCGCGTCTACCAGCCCGACCTCGCCATCCATTGCAGCCTGCCGGCCCTGGCCGAGACCCTGGCGGCCCGCCCGCCCCTCGCCCGGCACCCCTGGGCCGCCGACCGCGAAGCCGGCCGGGCCGCCTACCTGCAGCACATCACGCCTGTCCCGATCCCGGGTGCGGTGCAGATGCCCGAGATCATGGCGCATTTGCGCGCGACCCTGCCCGCCGATGCCATCGTCACCAATGGTGCCGGCAACTATTCCGCCTGGTGCAACCGCTTCTACAGCTACCGCAGCTTCCGCTCGCAGCTCGCCCCCACCTCGGGCTCGATGGGCTACGGCCTGCCCGCCGCCGTCGCCGCCAAGCTCGAGCACCCGGACCGGCCGGTCGTCTGCTTCGCCGGCGACGGCTGCTTTCAGATGACCGGCCAGGAGCTCGCCACCGCCTGCCAATACCGGCTGCCGATCATCGTCCTCGTCTTCGACAACGGCATGTACGGCACCATCCGCATGCACCAGGAACGCGAATACCCGACGCGCGTCTTCGCCACCGAACTCCAGAACCCGGACTTCGTCGCCCTCGCCCGCGCGCATGGTGCGAACGGCACCCGCATCACCCGAACCGAAGACTTCGCCCCGGCCTTCGCCAATGCCCTCGAGGCCGACCGGCCGACCCTGCTCGAGATCACCATCGACCCCGAGGCCATCACCCCACGCCAATCGCTCAGCCAAATCCGCGCGGCGGCGTTGGCGAAGCAGGCCGACTGACGCCGCGAGGACGGAAGAAAGAATCCGGGAAGGCACGCCTTCCCGGGCCCATCCGGTATTTTGTGCCGGTGGTAGCGGGAAAGGCAGAGCATCGGGATCGGTCGGTCGCCGGTGATCGTTCGCGCATAGGTGATCCGCCGGCCGTCCCAGTAGTAGCGGAAATGATCGCCCTGGGCCGGCACGCCCACGACATCGGTATAATAGGCGGCGATGCACGTACCCGGCGCATGCCGCACGCTCGGATCAACGATCCCGTCCGCCCCGGACCCGCGCTGCTCCCGCCCGAACGCCTGCGCCGCGCCGTAATCGTCCGGATCGAGCAGTGCCACGAACCCGTCACCCCGAAGGTCCAACCGAAAGAGCGCTCATCGTGAACACAGACAGTTGCTCCGGCTATTGCAGTCTCGACGGCAAAGACGATGCGCACGAGCCGATCGATGTCTCGGCCCCCCTTCGCGGCCTGCTGGCCGCGGCTGCTTTGCAGATCGGATCGATCGCCTGCTGACGATCGATGGGGCGATGCCTGATTGCGCCTGCCGGCCATCCATCTCGTCTTCGGCACCGTGAGGGGCCGCCCGTGGGGACCCCGCTCCCACGACGCTGCCGAGCGCTGGCCGCTCGGCACCCGTCATGGTGTTGTTCACCCAAAGCACCTGCAGAACCATCTCGACGAGCGCGTCTTCCGCTGCAACCGCTGGAAGGCCAAGGCCATCAGCCACGGCTTCGCCCGCCTCATCCGGCACGCCGTCGAACCCCGCCGCCCACCTGTCGCGGCATCGTACCGGGCGCCGGCGCCTGAAGATCGCGGAAAGGTAGTAATTTCATCATCGACACTCAATCATAATGCCGCCCGAGAAGTTGAATGATCGGACCGCCCCGGCGCGGAAAATCGCCACCACTATCCAGCGCGGCGTCTCACATTCATCCGAGCCCGGGCAGCCTGGACAAACCGTTGCCAAACTCTGCTGAGCGCTGCAACACGCCTCCGCGCGGCGAGACTGGGGAAACGCCGGGTCCGAGGGGTCTGGCGCAAGCAATGAAACGTGGGAAGCGCCTCGGCCCGGCGGTTTGGCGCCAAGCCGGAATGCGACCGATCCTGAAAACCTGATAGAAGTACAAAAAGAGCATGGCGTTTGTAGTTCACGATCGAATTGCTCCATCGCCGCGCGGCAAGGGGTGGGCCGGAAATGCCCGGGCAGGCTTTCGCGCGCCGGACACCAAGAAGCTCGTCGTTCAGATCCCGTGCTTCAACGAGGAACGCACCCTGCCGGGGGTGATCTCGGGCATCCCCCGCCGAATACCGGGCATCGCAGACGTCGAAGTGCTGGTGATCGATGACGGCTCGACCGACAATACCGTCGAAGTCGCGCGCGCCTGCGGCGCCGACCACGTGATCTGCAATCACGTCAATCGCGGTCTGGCGGCGAGCTTTCAGGCAGGAATCGAGCGAGCGCTCGACCTCGGGGCAGATATCGTCGTCAACACCGATGGCGACCATCAGTATGACGGCGCATCGATCCCCGATCTCGTCCGCCCGATCCTCGAGGGACGGGCCGATATCGTGATCGGCGATCGGAACCCCGCCGAAAACCCCGGTTTCTCGCCCATCAAGCGCCTGCTGCAGCGGTTCGGGAGCAGCGCGGTCTCTGCGCTGTCGGGCGTTGCCGTCTCCGATGCGGTCTCCGGCTTTCGGGCCTATTCGCGCGAAGCGGCGCTCCGCATCAACGTGATGACCAACTTCAGCTACACGATCGAGACGCTGGTTCATGCGGGCCAGGCGGGTCTCGTGATCCGCTCGGTGCCGGTGCTCACGAACCGCACCACACGACCGTCGCGGCTGTTCCGCTCGACAACGCATTTCCTGAGACGGCAGTTGGTGACGATCCTGCGAAGCCTCGTGATGTACCGATCACTGAATGCCTTTCTTTTCGTCGGGGTCGTGATGCTCGCGATCGGGATCGCACCGATCCTTCGCTTCATCTATCTCTACGCCATCGGCGAGGGCGACGGTCACGTGCAGTCCTTGGTGCTGGGCGGCGTGCTACTGCTCGCCGGATACCTCACGGTGATCATCGCGTTTCTCAGCGATGCCGTGGCCACGAACCGGCGGCTCACCGAAGCGATCCTGTTGCGGCTCCGTCGGGCGGAGACCGGCTTGGCGGCAACGGAGCCGACAGAGATCGATGGCCCGACCATCCCTGGCCAGTCCGCCGAAATGACCAGGGTCCGTGACCGAGGCTGAGGTCCCGCCGGCGCGGGCCAGTGTGGTGCCGAACGGTACCGTGGCGGCCGTCTCGCTGTTTATTGCGGCACTCGGCGCCGCCTTCTACGGCTGGGTCTGCTTTGTCGTCCTGCCGGCGCTCGACCCGCCTAATTTCGGCACGACCATCTATGACCAGGCTTGGCTGGCACTGATGGAAGGGCGCCTGGACCTACCGGCCAGGGTCCTGCGCTTCGAGGGGCATTATGCGCCGGACGGGACGGGCTATCTCTATCACGGCGCCGCACCGCTGATCACGCGCGCGCTTGCCGCGCCATTCATCGAGATCGGATCGGTCTCGCTCGCGCCCTGGTCGATCTGGCTCTGGGCCGTCGTCGGCACGGCCTTCTACCATCGCGCCTTCCTGACCGCCGCGGCAGCGCCGCATGCGGCCGGCGGGCAGGTCGGGCACACCGGACAGGCACGGGCACTCATCTGGTCCGCTGTGCTGGCGGTGACACTCTGGTTCGGCGGACCCGGGCTCATTCTCGCCTCGAACATCAGCTTCTACCACGAGCCGATAGCCGTCGCATACGGTCTCGGCGGCATCGCACTTTGGCTGTGGGGCCGGAGCTTTCGCGCTGGCGGGCCCGAGGCCGGCGCCTTGATCGGCCTGGCGATCTGCGCTGCCGTGATGGTCCACGCCCGTCCGCATCTCGCCGTTGCGCTCTACGTGGGCGTGTGCCTGTCGTTGCTCTGGGTGCTGCTGCGGTCGGGGCGGCGGGCGCTCGTTCCCGTCGCCGTGTCGTTCGCAATTCTCGGTGCGGGCGGCGGGAGCTACCTCGCGCTCAACGAGGCCCGCTTCGGATCACCGCTGCAGGCGCACGGCAGCTTCGATGGCGAGGGTGTCCAATACGGACTTGGTTTCTGGGGCATCGTGGACCCGGATGAAGGCGGGTTTAACAATTTCAGAAACCACGGTCGCTTCAACCCGAGACGCATTCCGCCGAACGCGATGGTATACGCGGCCTCACCGCCGCACCCGCTCGGCTTTTTCGCCCCCTATTACGACGGGATGCAGGCGCTCCACGGCGCTTTGACCGTAGAAAGGCCGCGGGTCGGATATGTCCGGCTCGAGCCGATCCATGCGGGAACGTTCTGGATCTGGACCAGCGGGATGATCGTGGCGTTGGCAAGCGTGGCAGCCGGGCGAACGGCCTGGATCCGGATGGCTGGCCCCGTCCTTACCGGTTTTATCGCAGCCGGGTTCATCCTGTCCTACCCGACCGTTACGATGCGCTACCACATCGACCTCTGGCTGGCGATCGCACCCTTTGCATTCCTCGGGATTTCGGCCGTGTTCCGCCACCTGGCCCGAGTTCGGTTCGCCCGGCCGGCGCCGCTTCTGCTCGCGGCCGCATGCGCGACCGGGATCATCTTCAACGTCACCATGGCGGATGTCTATCGCATCGGTTTTCAGGAGCATTCGGGCGGCTTTTTCGGGCCGTGGTCCGAGGAGCTCTGCCGCGAGAAGGCCCGCGATGTCGGCCTCGCACCGGACGATATCGAGGTGACGTGTCGGCCGCCACTCGCACCGGCGACGGCCGCAGGCGCCGGACCACTCGCCGGCGATCGCGCTCCGGAGCCCGAGGGATGAGCTTCGACCGCCGCGTCAAGACGGGCTACGTGACCCTCGCGCAGGCGGTCGGTCGTTTGTCGGAGAGCATCGGATTGGTCGCCTGGCTCGACGCCCGTGCGGCGCACATGCGCGTGGCACACTGGGCCCGGTCACTGTTCTCGATTCACGACATCGAGGCACTCGTCGCGCTCGACGTGCCATGGTGGACCTACGATGCGATCGCGCGTGTCGAGGCGCACCTGACCGCCCGACCCGGAGCGCGGGTCTTCGAATGGGGGGCCGGGGCCAGCACGGTCTGGCTCGCCCGGCGGGCAGGATCCGTACACAGCATCGAGCACGACGCTCATTGGGGGGCGCGGGTGGCCCGGCTGCTCGAAACGCGCGGATTTGCAGCCGGCGTCACGCTCGAAGACGTGCCGGCCGATCCGACACCCGATCCGGACCCGCTCTACCGCTCGGCAAAGGCCGGCGAGCGCGGCCGGAGCTTCCGGGCCTATGCGCGCGCCATCGAGGGCGCGGGCGGCCCGTTCGACCTCATCGTCATCGACGGGCGGGCCCGCGCCGCCTGCCTCGCCCACGCGATCCCTCACCTCGCTCGGGACGGCATGATCGTCTTCGACAATTCCCGGCGCCGGCGCTATGCCGCCGGTCTCGGGGAGAGCGGCCTTACTGCCGAGCGCTTGGCCGGCCTCGTGCCATCCCTGCCCTATCCCGACGAGACGACACTTTTGACCCGTGCCGGCGCCCGGATCGCGCCGTGACACGCATCGTGCGGGTCGTCGGGCTCGCAGTCATGGCGATCGCCTTGGTGTTTCTCGGGCGGGAGCTGTCGGCAAACTGGCCGACGATCCGCGCATGGCGACCGGGGCCGGGTGAGATCGCCCTGCTCGGTGCGCTCGCCGCGGTCTACGGACTTGCGCAGTTCCTTCTCGCCGAGGCCTGGCACCGAATCGTGGGGATCTTCGGAACCGAGCCACGGGCGCGCACCTACTTCTCCTTCACCGTCTCGATCGTTGCGCGCTATCTGCCCGGAAATGTCGCCCACCTCCTCGGCCGGGCACTCTACCTGCGCGGCGGAAGCCTCGGCGACGGGGCCCTCGCGCGCGCGACCCTCACCGAACTCTGCACGACGCCGGCCGGGGCGATCCTGATCCTGGCGGTTCTGGCACCCTTTCTCCCGGGCGACGTTCTTGGTCCGTGGCCGGAAGCGGTGCGCATGGCGTTGATGCTGGCACCCGTCGGACTGGTGCTCGGCTGGTTGGCACTGCGGCATCTGACGGCAAACCTGCCCACACTGAGCGAGATCGGAGCGCCGATCCTGTACGCCGCTGCGTTCATGGCTGTCCTCGGCGGCGTTTTCGCGAAGATCGCCGGCATCGTGGTGGACGTTCCTTTGCTGCCCGCTGCGGCGGCCGCAATCCTGGCCTGGCTCCTCGGTTACGCGACGCCGGGCGCGCCCGGCGGACTTGGCACGCGGGAGGCGGCACTGGTCCTGTTGCTCGGCCTGCTCGCCTCCGAGGCAGAACTGCTCCTGGCGGCAGGGGCGTTTCGCCTCGCAACCACGCTCGGTGAGCTCGCCTGCTTCTGGGCCGGCTGGCCGGTGCGCCGCCGTCTCGTCGCGAGGTGAGGCGCACGATGGTCTCGGCGCACGAGACGCTCCCGGCATTCCGACGAGCCTCTGTCAGGGTCTCTTCTAGTGGTAAGTCCGAGACCGAAGAGTCCGTCGAGCCATCCCCTGCCTCCCCGGCCGGCGCGCGGCACTGCCGTTGAGCGTACCCGGTACCCTTAATGCCCGTTAACCACGCCGCCCTCGCCGATTTCG
>Ga0081527_100442_pt1 | contig 20935 bp, 20 predicted proteins | sample HotLakmasection5_FD_70992 | JGI IMG/M metagenome (GOLD analysis project Ga0081527, IMG submission 70992) | Hypersaline microbial mat communities from Hot Lake, Washington, USA - Section #5 (SPADES assembly) (version 2) | ecosystem: Environmental > Aquatic > Non-marine Saline and Alkaline >... | reverse complement strand
CGCGGGTGATCGGGCCGGGGCCCGCCGGCCCGCCCCCCCCCCCCTCCACGGCGCCCGGGTCGGTCTCGTCGCCGGCCGTGGACCGGCCGAGCCAGCCGACCAGGGCCACGACGAGCATGACCGCGAGGACCGCCAGGCCGACGGTCACCAACAGCAGCCGGCTGCGTCCCTCGGGATGCAGCAGGCCGCGCGGTCCGGCGCGACGTGCCCGCCCGCTCTCCGCCGAACGCGTGACACGACCGGCCCGGCGCGAGGTCCGAGCGGCGCTCGTGGCCCCACCGGCCCTTGGCGTGCCCCCGCCAGCCGTACGACTCGCGCCACCGGCCGTGCGACTCGCCCCGCCGGCCGTGCGTCTCGCTCTGCCCTCCGGGTGCTCGGCGCGATCGCTGCGGCGGCGACGCCGGGGCGCGGTGGAGGGCTCCTCGGCTGAACGCCGGTCCTGAGCGTCACCGTCCTGCGACGACGGTGATGCCGTGTCGGGCTGGCCGTGCTCCGGCGACGGGGCGCCCGCATCCGGCAGAGCGTGCTCCGCCGAGGATGAGCCGGCGTCGGGCTGGCCCTCGTCCGGTGAGGGCGGATCCGCGTCCGGTTGCCCGTCGTCCGCGAGGGGCGAACCCGCGTCCCGCGAGCCGGCCTCCTCCTGCGGGCGGGTCCGGTCGCTGCGCCGCCGCCTCCGGCGCGGCTCCTCGGGCTCGCGCTCAGCCATGGACGCCCCCGTACAACGCGTGCGACCGGGCGTAGTCGTCCACCGCCAGCGGGACCAGGTACCGGGTGGCCCGCGCCGTGGCGAAGCGCTGCCGCAGCTCGGTGGAGGAGACCTCCAGCTGCGGGACCTCGAGGTGCAGGATGGCGTCGGGCAGCGTGCGGTCGTCGGGCGCGTCATGCCCCGGCCTGGTCACCACCACGAACCGTGCCAGGGCGAAGGCCTCCTCCACCCGCTTCCAGGTGGACAGGCCCGCGGCGGCGTCCTCGCCGAGGACGAAGTACCACGCCACGTCGGGCTCCTCGGCGCTGAGCTCCGCCAGGGTGTCGGCGGTGTAGGTCGGGCCGGGCCGCTCGACCTCCCGGGCGTCGACGGCGAGGTGCTCATCCCCGGCCACGGCGGCACGCACCATCGCCACCCGTTGGGCGGGCGAGGAGGTGGTGCTCTTCTGGTAGGGATCGCCAGCCACCAGCAGGCGGACCTCGTCCAGGCCGAGCTCCACACGGGCGCACTCGGCCACGACGAGGTGACCGAGATGGGGCGGATCGAAGGTGCCCCCGAGGAGGCCGACACGACGGGTCATCGCGCCCAGGCTAGCCCTGATGGACGGCCCCGGCCGCCGTGGGAGCATCCCGACCGACGGGCCCTCGCTAGGGTCCGCACTGCGTGCCACGGGACACGCGAGGACCCCGATCAGGAGGAGCCCAGGTGGCGGAGCAGACCAAGTTCGTGCTGGAGGAGTCCGAGCTGCCGACGCACTGGTACAACGTGGTGGCCGACCTGCCGGCCCCACCCCCACCACCGCTCCACCCGGCGACCCACGAGCCGATCGGACCCGAGGCGCTCGCGCCGCTGTTCCCGATGGGGCTGATCCAGCAGGAGGTCTCCGCCGAGCGCTACATCGAGATCCCCGAGGCGGTCCGCGAGGTCTACAAGCTGTGGCGTCCCGCCCCGCTGTACCGGGCCCGCAACCTCGAGAAGCTGCTCGACACGCCGGCCCGGATCTACTTCAAGTACGAGGGTGTCTCGCCGGCCGGCAGCCACAAGCCGAACACCGCGGTGCCGCAGGCCTACTACAACGCCGCCGAGGGGGTGAAGCGCCTCACCACCGAGACCGGTGCCGGACAGTGGGGTTCGGCGCTGGCATTCGCCACCGCCCAGTTCGGGCTCGGCTGCGAGGTGTGGCAGGTCGCGGCGTCCTTCACCCAGAAGCCCTACCGCGCCTCGATGATGCGGGTGTGGGGCGCGACCGTGCACTCCTCACCCTCGGAGCTGACCGAGGCGGGACGTGCCATCCTCGCCGAGCACCCGGACTCCCCCGGCTCCCTCGGCATCGCCATCTCCGAAGCGGTCGAGGCCGCGGTCGGCGACGAGGACACCAAGTACGCGCTCGGCAGCGTCCTCAACCACGTGCTGCTGCACCAGACCATCATCGGTGAGGAGGCGCTGCTGCAGATGGCCAAGGCCGGCGACACCCCCGACCTCATCGTCGGCTGCACCGGCGGCGGCTCCAACTTCGCCGGGCTCTTCTTCCCGTTCCTGCGCGAGAAGCTCGCCGGTCGTATGGATCCGCACATCTTGGCCGTCGAGCCGTCGGCCTGCCCGTCGTTCACCAAGGGCCAGTACCGCTACGACTTCGGTGACGTGGCCGGCATGACCCCGCTGATGAAGATGCACACCCTCGGGCACGACTTCGTCCCCGACCCGATCCACGCCGGGGGCCTGCGCTACCACGGCATGTCCCCGCTGCTGTCGCACATGTACGAGTTGGGCCTGTTCGAGGCCGAGGCGATCGACCAGAGCCACTGCTTCGAGGCGGGGCTCACGTTCGCCCGCACCCAGGGCATCGTGCCGGCACCCGAGCCGACCCACGCGATCGCGGCGGCGATCCGGGCCGCCGAGGGGTGCAGGGAGACCGGCGAGGAGAAGGTCATCCTCACGGCCCTGTGTGGGCACGGCCACTTCGACATGGCAGCCTACGACGCCTACCTGTCCGGCACCCTGCAGGACCACGAGTACCCCGCGGAAGCCGTCGCCGACGCGATGAGTCGTGTCCCGGTGATCGAGGGCTGAACCCGGCAGCCGGTCCGACCGCTTCCCCTTTCGCCGGGCCGACCGCTCCCCCCTTCGCCCGTTCGATCCCCGACCCACGCGACCTGCCACCCCATCGCACGACCCCCGACCGGATCGGCCGGGGGTCGTTGGCACGTCGGGGTCGGGTCAGCCCTCGAGTTCGAAGGTCACGAGCAGGTTGACCTGGTAGTCCGCGATGGCGTCGTCGCTGACCGAGACGCGCTGCTCCTTCACCCACGCGGACTGCACGTTGCGGAGTGTGCTCGTGGCGCGGGCGATCCCGATGCGTATCGCGTCCTCGAAGCCTTCGGGGGACTTCGCGGAGATCTCTGTGACGCGTGCGACAGCTCCCAAGGTGTTCCTCCTCTTGTCGGTCTCTCGACTTGTCGGTCTCCCGACCGTGCCAGGGAGGACCCGGGGACGACAGTGGCTACTCGGACAGCCGCCGTGCACCGACCTCGGGGTGGTGGCCGACGCCAGGGCACCGTATCCTCGCAACAGTCGACCTCAGGAGCTTCCTGATGAACCTCGGCAGGCTACGACGCCGTCTCATCGTGACCGGGCGGGACGAATCCGCCGCGGTGGTCCGTACCCGGGGTGACGACACCGGGTTGGAGACCTTCCGACGTTCCCGCAGGAAGCGGGAGATCTCCGACGCCGAGCTGCCGCCGCTGCGGGTGATCGACCGGCCCGACGACACGGGGTCCGCCGACAGGGGCTGACGGGCGGTGTCGCCGGTCCTGGTCTTCCTGCTGCTGCTCGCCGTCATCTTCGTCTTCCTCTGGCTCGCTGCCAGCGACGAGCGCGACCTGCCCGAGGACGGGCTCGAGGACGCGGCGCTCGACGAACCGATCCTCGCGGTCAAACGTGCCCACGTCCGGCTCTCCCCCGACGGCCGAGCGGCCACCCTCACCGGTCTGACCGCTGGCAGTCGCTACGCGGTGGACGCCATCGCCACCTGCCCACGCGGCTGTGCCACCCCGTCACCCGGCTGCCGGTGCGGCTTCTACGCGATGCGCTCAGACGTCGAGTCGCGACAGCTGCCCAACGAGGCCAGCTGGGCGCGGCGGGCCGACCCGCTCAGCGTCCGCCTTGACGTCGAGCTCTCCGGCGTCGTCCTCGAGTACGAGCTCGGGTACCGGGCGGAGCGGCAGCGGGTGCTCGAGGTCGGGATCCCCGACCGCTGCGTGGCCTGCGCCGCCGCCGGGGTCGACCAGCAGGCCGCCGGGTTGATCGCCCGTCCCCGCCAGATCGCCAGCCCCTTCAGCGGTGCCGGCAACCCCTACCTCGGCGACCCCAGCCTGCGCGACTGGCTGGAGCTGCGCCCGGCCTGCCTCGACCACTGGGCGGCCGCCCCGGGCCAGCCGGCGCTGACCCTCGGCGACCTCGCCGAACTGCTCGGCACCGTGGTCCGCTGGGAGGCATCCGGCACGGCGGGCCCGGTCAGTCGCTGACGGCTCGCCCGGCGATGCCGCCGCCGGCGAGCGCGCACCGCGGCGCGATCCACCGCGTCAGCCGACCCGTTCGAGACCGGGCCAGCTCTCGCGGACCGCGGGACGGTCAGCCCCGATCCGCCGCAGGTAGGCGTTGAAGCTGTCACGCCAGACACCGTGGGCACGCACCTGCAGCGCGGTCAGCTCGACCACCGACGCCACGCCGAGCTCCCCGGGATAGGCGGCCAGCAGCCGGCGGCCCACCGCGCACGAGGCGACCGCATCGGCGCGCGCACTGTGCGCCGCCTCCAGCACCACGCCGTAGACCTCACAGGCGGTCTCCAGGGTGCGCCTGCCCTTGCGGAACCGGTCGACGTGACGGTCCAGGACCAGCGGATCCAGGAGCGGACACGCCGGGAGCTCCAGGGCCGGCTCCAGGCGTCGGAACTCCGCCGCCAGCAACGGCCAGTCGTAGGTGGCGTTGTAGATCACGATCGGCCAGCCCGCCGCCGCGATCTCGCACAGGTGCGCGTGGACCTCCGGCAGCACCTCGCTGAGGGGTGGGGCGGCCTCGGCCACCAGGCGGGCACGGCTGATGCCGTGGACCGCGGCGGCCCCCGGCGGGATCTCCACCTCGGGACCGGGGTCGACCAGCCCGGCGTACAGGTCCCGCACCCTCCCGTCGCCCTCGTCGACGATCAGGGCCAGCTCCACGATCCGCGCCGTGGCGGGGTCCACCCCGGTGGTCTCCAGATCCAGGGCGGCGAACGGTCCCTCGATCCACCCCGGCGCAGCGTCGAAGGGTTCCAGCGTCAGTTGGGACACGGCCTGGGACACGCGGTGGCTCCTCGGTCGGCGGTGTGGCCCGGACCCTACGGGCACCGGTGGCCGGAGACGGGCAACCTCCACAGCCGCGCACCTACGCTGGAGGCACCGACCGACGCCGGAGACACCGATCGGCGGGCCGGGCGGCGAGGCGATCATGGCGACACCGCGGTTCCCCGAGGACGCGGACTCCGCTCGCGACTACCCGCTCGAGCACATCGCGGCCCACATCGACGAGGAACGCCGATGGGTCTCGCTGCTCGGCGAGTTCCGCGAGCTGGTCTTCGGCGCCCAGGACGGGCTGGTGTCGACCCTGGCGGTGGTGGCCACCGTCGCCGGTGCGACCGCGGACAATCTCGCCGTCCTGGTGGCCGGGTTCGCCTCGGCCATGGCGGGCATCTTCTCCATGGCCATCGGCGAGTACATGGGCAGCAAGAGCCAGGCGGAGATCCAGCGAGCCCATGTCCAGCGGGAGTGGGACGAGGTCAAGGAGCGACCCCTCGAGTCGGAGGCCGAGGTCGCCTACCTGTTCATGCAGGAGGGTGTGGACCGCGAGGTGGCCTGGGAGACGGCCGGCGTCATCGCCCGCTACCCACGCTCGCTCCTGGCCACGATGCTGGCCAAGGAGCTCGGGCTGAGCAGCGACGAGCAGGCCGACGCCGAGGGCACCCCGCTGCGGGGCGCGGCGGTCATGGGCTCCGCCTTCGCCGCCGGCGCGGTACCGCCGATCCTGCCCTTCCTGTTCACCGAGGGCGTCACCGCGCTCGTGCTCGCCACCGGGTTCACCGGGCTGGTGCTGTTCGCGATCGGCGTGGTCAAGTCCCGCTGGACCGCCCGGTCCTGGTGGGGGTCGGGCCTGGAGATCGTGGCGCTGGCGGCGGTGGCGGGCATCGCCGGCTACCTGTTCGGGACGGTGCTGCCGTCGATGCTCGGCTTCGCCGGGGTGGCCTGAACGTGACGTCGCCGGTCCGAACCGGCCTCAGCGCAGCTGCGACTCGATCCAGTCGAGGACGTCAGCGACGACCTCGTCCCGGTTGGTCTCGTTGAGCATCTCGTGCCGTCCGCCGTCGTAGACGCGGTGCTCGACGGCGGTGAGGCCGGCGGCGCGGTAGTGCTCGAGCAACGAGGCCATCCCTGCCGCACCCCCGACCGGGTCCTCGCTCCCGGCGAAGGCGTAGATCGGGGTGTCGGGCCGTGCGCCGACACGCACCCGCTCTCTCTGCCCGATGACCCGCAGTCCGGAGAAGACGTCGAGGTACATCTGGGTCGTCGGCACGAAGCCGCACCAGGGGTCGGCGATGTAGGCGTCGACCTGCGCCTGGTCCCGAGACAGCCAGTCGAAGCGGGTCCGGGCGGGTTCGAAGGGCTTGTTGTACGCCCCGAACACCAGCCGGTCCAGCACGTCGGAACGCCCGTGGGGGCCGAGGCGGGCCCGTTCGGCCCGGGCCGCGACCGCGCCCGCCTCCCCGAGTGGCCCCACCGGCCCGTTCGATCCGGACAGGACGAAGGCATCCACCTCGCCGGGGAAGGTGAACAGGTACTGCTGGGCGAGGAAGGAGCCCATGGAGTGCCCGAACAACACCACGGGCACGTCCGGGAACTCGGCGCGGGCCCGCAGCGTGACGCGGTGCAGGTCGTCGAGCACCAGCGCCCATCCGCGCCGCTCCGCGAAGTACCCGAGGTCGTCGGGGGTCGCCGCGCTCTCGCCGTGGCCGCGGTGGTCCTCGGCGTAGACCGCCAGCCCTGCGGCGGTCAGCGCCTCGGCGAGGTGGTCGTAGCGGCGGGCGTGCTCGGCCATCCCGTGGGCGACGTGCACCACCCCGCGCACCGGGCCGTCCGGCAGGTGACGATGGACCACCACCTCGGCGCCGTCGCGGGTCGTGAGGGTGGTTCGGGTCGTCTCCACGGGGCGCTCCAACTCGCTCGACAGGCAGGACGGCATGACACCCTGCGGCGTCGCCACCGACGGCTCAGGCGCGGGGCCGCAGAGGCTCCCCGGTCTCGGCCCTGGCCAGCAGGCTGAGCGGCGGCAGGAACCGCTCGCCGTAGGCGTCGGCGAGCTCCTTGCACCGACCGACGAACCCGGTCGTGCCACCGGGGTACTGGTCGATGTACTGGGCCACACCGCCGGTCCAGGCCGGGTAGCCGATCCCGAAGATCGAGCCGATGTTGGCGTCCTCGAAGGTCTCGATGACCCCCTCGTCGAAGCACTTCACGGTCTCGAGCGCCTCCGCGAACAGCATCCGCTCCTGGAGGTCGGTGAGCGGCACGGGGTTGTCGCCGCTCGTCACGTGCTCCAGCAGGCCCGGCCACAGCCCGGTCCGTCTGCCCTCGTCGTCGTAGTCGTAGAACCCGGCGCCGGCGGAGCGTCCCTCGCGGCCGTGGGTCTCGACCATGCTGTCCAGCAGCTCGTAGGCGGGGTGGCGCTCGTAGGCGATCCCCTCGCGCTCGACCGCGGCGCGGTGCTCGGCCTCGATCTTGCGGGGCAGGGTCAGGGTCAGCTCGTCCATCAGCTGCAGCGGCCGCACGGGGTAGCCGGCCTGCTCCCCGGCACGCTCGACCCGCACCGGGTGGATGCCCTCACCGAGCATCGCCACGGCCTCGTTCATGTAGGTGCCGATGACCCGCGAGGTGAAGAAGCCGCGCGCGTCGTTGACCACGATCGGGGTCTTCTTGAGCTGCTGGACGAGATCGACGGCCCTGGCGACCGCCGCGTCGGAGGTGCGCTCGCCCCGGATGATCTCGACCAGCGGCATCTTGTCCACGGGTGAGAAGAAGTGCAGCCCGATGAAGTCCTCGGCCCGCTCCACGCCCTCGGCCAGCTCCGTGATCGGCAGCGTCGAGGTGTTGGAGCACAGCAGCGCGTCGGGGGCCACGATCGGCTCGGTCTCGCCGAAGACCCGGTGCTTGAGCTCCGTGGACTCGAACACGGCCTCGATGACGAGGTCGCAGCCGGCGAGGTCGGCGTAGTCGTCGGTCGGGGTGATCCGGTCGAGCAGCTGCTGGCCCTGCTCCTCGGTGATCTTGCCCCGGTCGACGCCCTTGGCGACCAGCCGCTCGGAGTAGCCCTTGCCCTTGACGGCGGCCTGCAGCTCGACGTCCTTGAGCACCACGTCGATGCCCGACCGCGCGCACTGGTAGGCGATGCCGGCACCCATCATGCCGGCGCCGAGCACGCCCACCTTCGAGGCCTGCCACCGCTCGTAGCCGTCGGGACGCGAGGACCCGCGCTCGATCGCCTGGAGGTCGAAGAAGAAGGCCTGGGTCATGTTCTTCGACTGGGGCGAATTGCACACCAGGTCGGTGAAGTACCGCGATTCGATGCGGGTCGCGGCCTCGAAGGGGACCTGGGACCCCTCGTAGGCGGCGCAGAGGATGTTGCGCGGCGCGTGGTAGTCGGCGCCCTTGGTCTGCTTGCGTAGGTTGGCTGGGATCGCCGGCGCATTGGTCGCGAACGACGGCCGTGACGGGTCACCGCCCGGCAGGCGGTAGCCGTCGGCGTCCCATGGCTGCCGGGCCTCGGGGTTGGCGACGATCCAGCTGCGCGCGGCCGCGAGCATGGCGTCCGCATCCGTCACCACCTCGTCGATCAGGCCCAGCTCCTGCGCCTTGGCGACCTTGTGGCGCTGCCCCTGGAGCAGCACGTTCATCAACGCGGGGATGATGCCCATCATCCGCACGGTGCGCACGACCCCACCCCCACCGGGCAGCAGCCCGAGCGTGACCTCGGGCAGCCCGAAGACGGCGGAGGGGTCGTCGATCGCGATGCGGCGGTGGCAGGCCAGCGCCAGCTCCAGCCCCCCGCCCAGCGCGGTGCCGTTGAGCCCGGCGACCACGGGTACCCCGAGGGTCTCCAGCACGCGGAGATCGGCCTTCAACCGCTCCGTGCTGGCGAAGACCGCCTCGGCATCGTCGGGGGTGGCGGCGATCAGCTCCTTGAGGTCCCCACCGGCGAAGAAGGTCGACTTCCCGGAGGTCAGGATCACCCCGGTCAGGGCCTGCTCGTCCTGGAGGCGGCGGACCACCTCGCTGAGATCCTGGCCGAAGCGGGCGCGCATCGTGTTGGCCCGCTGCGTCGGATCGTCCATGGTGAGGGTGACGACGCCGTCGGCGTCGCGGTCGTACCGGATCGTCTCGAGCTCGGTGGTCACGGCAGCTCCATCAGGATGCGCAGGCGGGTCGCGGGGGCACCGCTCGCCACGGGTGGGGCCTCAGACGCGTTCGACGACGGTGGCGATGCCCATCCCTCCGCCGATGCACAGCGTCACGAGCCCGGTGGTGAGATCGCGGCGTTCCAGCTCGTCCACGATCGTGCCGAGCAGCATGGCGCCGGTCGCCCCGAGCGGGTGGCCCATGGCGATCGCGCCCCCGTTGACGTTGGTGCGGTCGTGGTCGACGCCGAGGTCGCGGATGAGCTTCAGCGCCACCGAGGCGAACGCCTCGTTGATCTCGATCAGGTCGAGGTCGGACGGTGTCATGCCGGCCCGCTCCAGGGCCCGTCGGGAGGCGGGAGCGGGACCGGTCAGCATGATGGTCGGTTCGGACCCGATGACCGCCGCCGAGACGATCCGGGCCCGCGCTGTCAGGTCGTGGCGGCGACCCGCCTCCTCGGAGCCGACCAGGACCAGCGCCGCGCCGTCCACGATGCCCGAGGAGTTCCCCGCGGTGTGGACGTGGTCGATGCGCTCGACATCGACGTAGCGCTGCAGGGCGACGGCGTCGAAGCCACCCATGTCCCCGATGCCGGCGAAGGCGGGCGGGAGGCCACCGAGGGTGTCCATGGTGGTGTCGGGCCGCACGTGCTCGTCACGATCCAGGATGGTGATGCCGTTGCGGTCACGCACGGGCATGACCGAGCGCTCGAAGTGCCCGTTGGCCCACGCCTTGGCGGCACGGACCTGCGACTCGAGCGCGAAGGCGTCGACGTCCTCGCGGGAGAATCCCTCCGTGGTGGCGATGAGGTCCGCCCCGATGCCCTGGGGCACGAAGCCGGTGCGGAGGTTGGTCTCCGGGTCCATCGCCCAGGGATCCCCGCCGGTCCCCATCGGGACCCGCGACATCGACTCGACACCCCCGGCGACGATCAGGTCCTCCCAGCCGGAACGAAGCCGTGCCGCGGCCTGGTTGACGGCCTCCAGCCCCGAGCCGCAGTAACGGTTCAGCTGCACGCCGGCGACCGGTTCGGGCAGGCCGGCAGCCAGCGCGGCGGTGCGGGGCAGCACACCCCCCTGGTCCCCGATCGGGCCCACCACGCCGAGCACCAGGTCGTCGATCTCCGCCGCGTCCATCCCGGGATTGCGCCGCTGCAGCTCGTGCAGGAGGCCGGTCACGAGCGTGACCGGCTTCACCTCGTGCAACGATCCGGACGCCTTCCCCCGCCCTCTCGGAGTACGGATCGCGTCGTAGACGTATGCCTCGGCCATCGCCGGCTCCTCCCTGTCCGCTGGCAGCCGCGGCCGCTCCACCGCGTCTGGGGGAACGGTACGCCAACGACCGTTCCAGTGCCGCATCAGGCGGCCTACGGGCAGACGACCACCGGCTCCGCGGCGAGCGCCGCTGCGACGACGTCGTCGATCGGCATCGCGACGCAGCACTCCTCGTCCTCGAGCCGCGCGAACAGCTGTCCGATGACGGCACCGCTCGCATCGAGGACCGGGGAGCCCGAGGCCCCGTGGTCGGCCTCCATCGCCAGAACCAGCCGACCGGGCTCGATGCGTCGTGCGTAGCCCGACAGGACCGTCGGCTCACCCCAGGGGAACCCGACCACCTCGACGTCCTCGCCGAGCATGATCTCGCTGCCGCTGGCCAGCGGCACGGGCTGCACCGCCTCGTCGAGGACGAGCACGGCCACGTCCGCCTCAGCCGCCAGCCGCACTTCGCGCACAGCGACCTCCTCGCCCCCACCGAGCGGGCGCAGGGTCGTCGTGCAGGCGCCCTCGACGACGTGCCGGTTGGTCACCACCACCACGTCACCCCCGACCTCGAGCGCGAAACCGCTGCCGCACCGTGCACCCTGGGGACAGGTCGTGCTCACCACCAGCATGATCGCCTGTTCGCGGAGCTCGGCCCGCTCGCCCGAGGTCGGAAGGCTCTGCGCATCGGCCCCCGTCGCGGCCGGGTCGTCCCCCGTGTCGACCGTCGGGACGACCCAGGCGCCGACCGGCAGGAGCAGCAGCGCCGTCAGCAGCGCGAGCAGCCACCCGCCCGCACCCGAGACGCCCCGCACGGTCGAGGACCGGAAGCCGGCGAGACCCGCCTCGCCCTCGTCACGGTCCTCCGGGCAGGAGGTCGGGGAGGAGGTCATGAGCAGGCCGGGGCAGGCATCGCGCCGTCGACGGCAGCGATCACGTCGGAGAGGGGGGTGGCGACGCCACGCCCGTCCTGGGTGCGGGCGAAGACCTGACCGACGACACGGCCGTCCTCGTCCAGCACCGGCGACCCGGAGGCGCCCGCCCCGACCTCCAGAGCCAGCAGGAGACGACCAGGCTCGACACGGTCCACCCGGCCCTGGCGCAGGGTCGGCATGGCACCGGGGAAGCCGACCGTCAGGATCGGTTGCCCGAGCGTGGCCGCGGGGCCGCTCGGCAGCGACGGCGGCACCTCCGTGTCCCCGAGGACGAGCACCGCCACATCGGCCGTGGTGGAGATCCGGACCTCGCGCACCCGGACGCCCGGGCCGGCATCGAGCGGCTGCACGATGGTCGATCGAGCGCCCTCGACCACGTGGCGGTTGGTGACCACCCTCCCGACCCCGTCGAGCTCGATGCTGAACGCGCTCCCGCTGCGTGACCGACCGATGCAGTCCACGCTGCGGACCAGCAGCAGGGACTCGGTGATGTCCGCGTCCTCGCCCAGCGCCTCCTGCACGGCACCCCCGGCGCTGCGCACCGCCAGCCGGTCGAGCACCCAGCCACCCGCGGGGAGGAGCAGCGCCAGCGCGACGAGCACACCCACCGCGATGCGCAGCCGCCCGAACACCCGGGACAGGGTCGTCTGGAACCCGGCGAGGTCGTCCGGGTCGTCACCTGCCTCAGCGCCGTCCGGGTCGTCCGGCTCGTCACCAGGCCCAACGCCTTCGGGGTCGGCCGGACCGCCGGGGCCCCCGGGACCGGCCGGACCGCCGGGGCCCCCGGGACCGGCCGGACCGCCGGGGCCCTCAGGACCGGCCGGACCGCCTGGGCCCTCAGGACCGGCCGCCCGGTCCGGGCGCTGCGGCACGTCGGGATCATCCGGTTGAGGACGGCCCCGAAGCGACGGCGCCTGGTGCTCGTTCACGGGATCCGTTCGCGCTGGGACCGTCGACGGTACCGAGCGCGGTGCTGGCACCCGACTGCGGACCGACGACCTGTCCACACCCCGCGGCACGATCCCCTTGCCTCGACGCAGTATCGAACGTATGTTCGAGTCATGAGCTCCCCCATCTCCTGCAGACCGACAGCAGCCTCCGGGCTGGTGCGCGAGCACGGTGGCGATTACGAGATCGACGGCGGCGGCACACAGCGACGCCGAGATGACGCTCCCGCGCACCCGCGCCGTCCCGACCCTGCCCCGCATCCGGTCGACGATGCAGCGTGGCGGTACCTCCACGACCTCGACGCGCCGCGTCCGGGCGAGGGCACCCCGCCGTTCGGGCTGCCCGTGCTGGCCGAGATCCCGGGGCTCGCGACCGTCCTCGAGCAGCTGCGCGAAGCCGACCGGCTCATCGCCCGCGCTCTCGAGGGCATCCTGCTGCTCCAGGACCACGCCGACGTGGCGGCGATCACCGGTGTCAGCCTGGAGACCTGGGTGGCGACGATCGCCCGGAGGACGCGCTCGGACACCCGTATGCTCCTGGCTGCCGCTGAGATGATCCGTCGACTCCCGAGCCTCCGGGCGGGCTTCCAGGAGGGCCGGCTGTCCTGGGCCCAGGTCCGAGCCGTCGCGCTGAAGACCCGGCCGCTCCCCCGCTCGCTCGACGACCGCGTCGACCAGGCGATCGCCGACGCCCTCGAAGGCACCGGTGGCACCGAACCCGATGCGGTGACCCGGGTCGTCTCCTGGTCTCTGGCGGCCCTGCAGACGACCGTGGACGAGCGGACCGAACGGCGGGGACAGGGGCGGGGGGTCCCCGCGGGGCGGGCCCGGCGGCAACCGCCCGGCGGACGGGGGGCAGGCATTCGGCGGCGAGCCGGGCGAGGCGGTCGTGCAGCCGGCTCGCGGTCTCGTCGGCCGCGATCGGCAAGGGCGCACGGTGCAGCATCGGGCCGGTGTCCAGCCCTTCCTCCATGCGGAAGACGGTGATGCCGGTCTCGCGGTCGCCGGCTTCGATTGCGCGCTGGATGGGGGCGGCACCGCGCCAGCGCGGCAGCAGCGAGGCGTGCAGGTTGAAGCAGCCGAGCCTGGGTGCATCCAGGATCGGCTTGCGCAGGATGAGGCCGTAGGAAGCGACGATGGCGATATCCGCGTCGAGCCGGCGAAACGCCGCCTGGCTCGCTTCGTCCTTCAGGCTCGGCGGTGTGCGCACCTCGAGGCCCAGCCGTTCGGCGGTCTCGTGCACCGGGCTCTTGCGCATCTGATGACCGCGACCGGCGGGGCGCGGTGGCTGGGTGTAGACGGCGACCAGCTCGTGCGGCAGCGCCGCCACGGCCTCGAGCGGCGGCACGGCGAAGGCGCTCGTGCCCATGAAGACGAGGCGCAAGGGGCCGGGCTCCGTCACCTCAGGCCTTGACCCGGCGCTGCTTGGCGAGCCGGCGCAGGATCATGTTGCGCTTGAGGGACGAGAGGTGATCGACGAAGAGAATGCCGTCGAGATGGTCGATCTCGTGCTGCAGGCAGCGGGCGAGCAGCCCTTCGGCCTCGATCTCGCGCTCGCTCTCGCGCTCGTCCAGATAGCGCACCCTGACGGCGGCCGGCCGTTTGATCTCGGCGAACTGGCCCGGCAGGCTGAGACAGCCCTCCTCGGCGATCTCGGTCTCGTCCGATCGCCAGGTGACGCTCGGGTTGATCAGCCGGATCGGCTGGTCCTTCTCCTCGGAGGTGTCGATCACCACCAGCCGCTTGCCGATATCGACCTGGGGTGCGGCGAGACCGATGCCCGGCGCCTCGTACATGGTCGCCAGCATGTCGTCCATCAGGCGCAAAAGGGCGTCGTCGACCCGGTCTACCGGGGCAGCGGGGCGCTTCAGGGTCGGGTGCGGGGGTTGCAGGATATCGAGCAGCGGCATGGGTTTCACGAGTTCGCCGGGGACGTGGTCGCGAAGCGCTCAGGCGACTTTTTGCCGGGCACGCAAGGCGGCTTCGAGGGTCCCCTCGTCCAGATAGTTGAGCTCGCCACCGACCGGCAGGCCGTGGCCGAGGCGGGTGACGGTGCAGCCGGTGGGCCGCAATCGTTCGTGGATGTAATGTGCCGTCGTCTGCCCGTCCACTGTGGCACCGAGTGCGAGCACCACCTCCTCGACGGCGCCCGCTTCGATCCGCTGCAACAACTGGCCGATGCGGATCGCCTCGGGGCCGCGCCCCTCGATCGCCGAGAGCGTGCCGCCGAGCACGTGGTAGCGGCCCTTGAAGCTGACCAGCCGCTCCATCGCCCAGAGGTCTTCGACCTCCTGAACGACGCAGATGACCCGGTCGTCGCGCGTCGGGTCACGGCAGACGCTGCAGGGATCGGTGGTGTCGAGATTGCCGCAGGTGCCGCAAGCGGTGACCCGTTCGGCGCAAAGCTGCAGCGCCTCGATCAGCGGGCGCAACAAGGCCTCGGGTCGCTTGAGCATGGCGAGTCCGGCCTTGCGCGCCGACCGCGGTCCGAGGCCGGGCAGGCGCCCGAGGAGCCGGATCAGCCGCTCGATGTCCGCTGCGGCCATATGACGTGTCGAATGGCCCTAGAACGGCAGCTTCATGCCCGGGGGCAAGGGCAGGCCGCCGGCCATCTTGCTCATTTCACCGGCCACGTACTCCTCGATCCGCTTCTTGGCGGTGTTGGTGGCGGCGACGATGAGATCTTCCAGGGTCTCGACGTCGTCCGGGTCGACCAGCGACTTGTCGATCTTGATCCCGCGCATCTCGCCCTTGCCGTTCAGCGTCACCGCGACCATGCCGGCGCCGGCCTCGCCGGTCATCTCGGTCTGCGCCAGCTGCGCCTGCATCTCGGCCATCTTCGACTGCAGCTCTTGCGCCTGCTTCATCATGTTCTGGAGATTTTTCATCAGCGTTCCATCCGGCTGTTGTCGCCCAGGGGCGGGTCCGTCTCGTCGTCGCTCGGCGCGTCGGCGGGGACCGGCGACCCCGGCATCGGGGCCTCGGCGGCGCCACCGCGATCGGTGTCGTCGGACTCGGTATAACCGGGAGCATCCGGCGCGTCATGCGGCGGATCAGCCGGCCGTCGTGCATCGCGAATGTCGACGATGGTGGCTCCCGGAAAAGCGTCCAGCACCTCGCGTACCGCCGCGTGCTGGGCCACCTTCGCCAGCATCAGCTGGCGGGCGATTGCCTCCTGCTCCGCGAGGGTCGCCGCACCGCCTTCTTGCGACAGCCCGATCAGCCAGCGTCGGCCGGTCAACTCCAAGAGCGCCTCGCTCAGCTTGCCCGAGATGTCGCGCGGCAGGCCGGGTGCCAGGCGGAGTTCGATACGGTCCTTTTGAAAGGCGATCAGATGCGCACCTTCCTTCAGGTAGCTGGCGAGCAGCGGCTCGCCTTGGGCATGCAGCAGGCGGACGAGATCGGCGAAGTCGGCGGGCTCGGCGGCTCGGCGTGCCGGCCGCTGTCGCGGGCCGGGTCGATCGGTGGGCAGTGCCGGCCGGGGGGTATGCAAGCTCGGGCTGCGCTGGGCCGGCTGCTCGATCGCTTCGGGCCGCTCGCCCGGGTCGTCGGACGCGACGTCGGCGTGGCGCGGTGCCAAGGGGGCGATGCGCGCCACGGGCGGGGGGGATGGCGGTGTGGTCGGGGCCTGCGGCCGGCTGCCGGCGATCGGCATCCCGCCATTGCCTCGAGCCGCGACCTCGCTCCGCTCGAGCGTCTTGATCACCTCGCCCGGTGTCGGCAGCTGGCCCATCGCCGCCAGCCGGAGCAGCACCATCTCGAGGGCCAGGCCGGCATCCGGGGCACCGCGCACCTCCTCGAGCCCTTTCAGCAGCACCTGCCACGCCCTGGCCAACACCGCGAGATCGAGCTTTTCGGCGAGCGCTCGCCCGGCGGCCACGGCCTCCGGCGTGGTCGCGAACGGCGAGGCGGCATCCGCACCCACCTTCAGGCAGCTCGCCCAGTGGCCGATCTCCAGGAGATCCTGAAGGACGGCGGTGGGCTCGGCACCCAGCCTGTAGAGCTCCCGCGATTGCTCCAGGGTCAGGGCGGCGTCGCCGCCGAGCACCGCCGCGAACAGCTCGATCAACCGTTGTCGATCACCGAGGCCGAGCATGGCGGCGACCGCCGGCATGGTCACCGGCCCGTCGCTCAGCGCGATCGCCTGATCGAACAGCGAGAGCGAATCGCGCACCGAACCCTCGGCGGCGCGAGCCATCAGTGCCAGTGCCGCCGGCTCGACCGTCACCCCCTCGCGCTCGGCGATGCGCGCGAGATGGGCCTCGAGCACGCTGGCCTCGACCCGCTTGAGATCGAAGCGCTGGCAGCGCGACAGGACGGTGACCGGCAGCTTTCTGACCTCGGTCGTGGCGAAGATGAACTTGGCGTGCGGCGGCGGTTCCTCGAGCGTCTTGAGGAGGCCGTTGAAGGCCTTCTCCGAGAGCATGTGGACTTCGTCGATGATGTAGATCTTGTAGCGCGAGGCAGCTGGCGCGTAGCGTACCGCATCGACGATCTCGCGGATGTCGTCGATGCCGGTCCGGGTCGCCGCATCCATCTCGATCACGTCCATCGGCCGTTCCTCGACGAGCGAGCGGCAGGACGGGCAGATCCCACAGGGCTCGGGCGTCGGCCCGTCCTGCGCCGTGCAGTTCAGGCCCTTGGCGATGATCCGTGCTGTCGTCGTCTTGCCGATGCCGCGAATGCCGGAGAGCAGGAAGGCGTGGGCGATCCGCCCGGACGCCATGGCATTGGTCAGGGTGCGAACCAGGGCCTCCTGGCCGATCAACTCCGAGAGCCGCTGCGGGCGGTAGGTCCGCGCGAGCACGCGATAGGGTGGGGCGGCGGCGTTTTGCGGGTCCATCGAGACCGTATGGTGACAGCAGCAGAACAGCGCCGATCGTGGCGGTGGACGGCACGACCGGTGGAAGACTGGCGCGTGACCCGGGGCGAAGCTCGTTACGGCTGCTTCCTTCCGGACCTGACCGGGTTGGCGAGTGCCCCGTCCACGACCAGCCTTCCATCCGTCAATATCGACCGTCGCCGGCGGTTGCGCAAGGCCCGGACATGGCGCACAAGCGGCGGGACCGAGTGTCGAGCGAGCGACCGTTGAAGCCCAGGCCGACCAATCCGCCACCGCACGTCTACTCCGCGATCGGCTACGACCGGGCGGCCGACAAGCGAGACGATGCGGCCTTTCAGGCGGCAGCGCTGCGCGACCCCGAGAGCCGCTTTCTCGTGCTGCACGGGCTGAAGCCGCTCTTCGTCGAGGGCACGGCGGGGCCGCGCCCGCTCTTCGTCGATGCCGCGGCCCTTGCCGCCTACCGTCCGGAGCCGCCGGTTTTTCTCGGGCTCTGTGCCGGCCGGGCCGTCTTCGCGGTCGATCTCGACGGTGCGGAGATCGAAGGCGGCACCTACCTCGAGCTGCGCAGCGTCGGCGCCGATTTGCCCGCGGTCGAGGCGGGGCTCGCGGCCTTCGCCCGTGGCCTCGCGCACTGGCGGCTGCGCCATCGCTATTGCGGCGCCTGCGGTGGGCCGATGCAGACCCTCTCGGCCGGCCACTGTCGGCGTTGCGCGGCCTGCGGCTTCGATACCTTCCCGCGCACCGACCCCGCCGTGATCTGCCTCGTCACCAGCGGCGAGCACTGCCTGCTCGGCCGCTCGCGGCACTTCAAGGCCGGCATGTATTCGACGCTCGCCGGCTTCGTCGAGCCCGGCGAGAGCCTGGAGCAGACCGTCGTCCGCGAGATCGAGGAGGAGGTCGGGATCCGGGTCGGGGCGCTGCATTACCGCAGTTCGCAGCCCTGGCCGTTCCCGCAGAGCCTGATGCTCGGCTTTCGCGCCGAAGCGCCGCTGGTCGAGCCGGTGATCGACCCGGCCGAGATCGAGGCCGCCCGTTGGCTGCACAAGTGCGAGCTGCTCGATCCCGCCCTGCGGCCGGTGCAGCTGCCCAACCCCGACAGCATCGCGCGCTTTCTGATCGAGGACTGGCTCTATTCGAGCTGAGCCCCGAGCGTGCCGCCCTCGGCGGTCAGCGGCAGCATCAGCCGGCTGGCCGCGGTTCGGGCGAAGCGCAGCGTCAAGGCCTTGCGCCGGGCTGCCGGCAAGGGCCGCTGCCGTGGCGGCCGCACGATCTCGCCGCCGAACCGATCGGCGAGGATCAAGCCTTCGCCCTCGGGCAACAGCTCGCGCGGGAAATCGGCGGCTACCGCGAAATAGAAAAAATCGGCGAACTCCAGGTATTCGGGCCATTTGCGGTCGACCAGAAAATCCGTTCGGCTGGATTTGATCTCGACGACGTGGACGCTGCCGTCGCGGGCGATGCCGATGACATCCACCCGGCGACCGGTGGCGAGCGACAACTCGGTGAGTGCGGCGAAATCGAGCTCACCGAAAAGCCGGACGACACCGCGCGCGATCGCCGCAGCGACACCGCCCGGTAGCGCCTGCTCGGCCGTCATCGGCACCGTGTCCTTTCGTCGTTTTTCGCCTCTGTCACACACCATTCCTTAACTTCCGGCGCCGATAATGACCACGCCCGACAGCGAGGCGTGGCGCGTTGCCGCCGCGGCGAGGGGTCCAGACTTGCGAGGGGTAGTGCCGAAGCGATGGGGCAGGAACTGGTCGAAAGCGGTGCACCGCAAGCCGTGAGCCGACGCCGGGCGGCACTCCTGCAGCGCGGTGCCGAGGCGGCCGAGCGGCTCGCCGCGAAGGACGTGGCGACGCTGCAGCAGGACCCGTCGCCGGCGAACCGGGCGCTGGTCGCGCGCAAGTTCGGTGCCCAATACGACGAGCTCGCCGAGACCGGTCGGCCGGATCTGGTCAAGGCCCTCTTGCATCTCTTGGTCGGCGACGTCGAGACGCAGGTCCGCCGGTCGCTGTCGCTGGCCGTCGCCTCCAGCGACAAGCTGCCGGTCCAGGTCGCGAGCCGGCTCGCCCGCGACCGGATCGAGGTGGCCCAACCGGTTCTGGAGCAGAGCCCGCTGCTCGACGACGCCGAGTTGATCGAGATCGTCCGCACCAACGCCATGCAATACGCGCTCGCGGTGGCCGGGCGCGAGCGGGTCTCGGAGCAGCTCGCCGACGTGCTGGTCGACAGCGGCGAGCAGCGGGTGGTGGCGCGGCTGGTCGGCAATGCGGGCGCGGAGCTTTCGAACAAGACGTTGCGTCGGGTGCTCGAGGACTGGCGCGACGACAAGCAGGTGCAGGATCGGCTGGTGCGCCGGCCGGCGCTGCCGTTCGAGCTGATCGAGCACATGGTGGGGGCGATCGGCGACCGGATCGAGTGGGAGCTCGTGCAGACACGCCGGATGGACCCACACGAGGCGCGCGCCTTGATGCAGGCGGTGCGCGAGCGGACGGCCGTGGGCCTCACCGCCAAGGAGCACGGCGACCGCAAGCTCGAGGTGCATCTGCGCGAGCGCTTCAGCGGCGGTGACCTGACCCACGACGATCTCGTCCGGTTCCTGCGCGAGGGCGATATCGCCGCCTTCGAGCAGTCGCTGGCGCTGATGGCCCGGCTCGATCTCAAGACCGTGCGCCGGTTCGCCTACAACGACGATCGCCGCTATCTCGCCGCGCTCTGTCTCAAGGCCGGTTTGCCGGCGCCGCACTACCTGACGATCCGCATGGCGCTGGAGCTCGCCAGCCGCAGCATCGGCTCCGGCGGTGACGACGACACCTTCGCCAGCGAGGCGATGCACTTCGTCCACCGCCAGTACGAGCAGCTGCGCGGCGAACCGGCCAAGCTCGAGTCCCTGTTCAACGCGATGATCTGACGGCGGCGGGCAGCGCCGGCCGGGGCCGGACCCGGCAGGTGAACGGTCAATTCCGCCGCACCGCTGGCCGGAGTGCGGTCGGAAAAGCGCCTGCCGAACGGCGTCGGCCAGCGGCCTTCAGCCGTTGCCGCGGCAAGCCGGCGACGGCAGGACGACCAGCGGCTCGGCACGCCGGCGTGGACGTGAAGGTCGTCCCCCCCGGGGGCAGGGTCCGGCCAGGCGGCCGAGCCGGTTGGCCGACCGGGTGGCGCCGACCGGGCGTGGCGTGGAGCGCAGCCGCCGAGTCGAGCGACGCGCCGCTGTCCGCCATGCGCACGTGCGGTGTGGGCCGTGGGTACCAGTCCCTTCTGGTCGACCAGTTGCGCAGCGCCCGTTTCAAAAGTTTTCATGCTGTTTCATCGGCTTATGGGTAAGTGCCGGCGCCGCTGCGGGGTCCTCGCAGCCCCGCACGGAGAGCCGAGCGCGGCCCGATGCCGGGGCATCGGGCAAGCCATGCTGTGCAGCCGCCGCCAGCCGTAAGCCGACCGCAGATGAGCCTGACACCCCGCGGGACAGTGGGGACCCCGCGGCCGCACAGGGAGCACCTGCTTCGTCAGTTGTCGGCCGACCCATGCGGGGCCGTGGGGTCCCCGCAGCCCCACTCGGGCTGCAGCATCGACGGCCGACCAACGCCTCGCATCTGCTCGCTGCCGAGCTCATGAAACAGCGAGAAGACTTTGGTCATGTCCGCATTGGGTGTCGGCATTCGCGCAAGTGTATGGAACAAATAAGGAACATGCCTCGGGAGCAGACGATCAACAGGGCGGTGTTCGGGCGATGTTGTTTCGGCTTGCAGCGGTTGAGCAGGGGGC
>Ga0081527_100441_pt1 | contig 21067 bp, 16 predicted proteins | sample HotLakmasection5_FD_70992 | JGI IMG/M metagenome (GOLD analysis project Ga0081527, IMG submission 70992) | Hypersaline microbial mat communities from Hot Lake, Washington, USA - Section #5 (SPADES assembly) (version 2) | ecosystem: Environmental > Aquatic > Non-marine Saline and Alkaline >... | reverse complement strand
AATCCCCACCCACAACCGCCCTATAGGTGGCGCAGGCTACGCCTGCGCACTTGTTAAATATAGATTTTTTGAAAATTTTAAGGCGTAAAAACTTTTTATTTATTCCTTACTGAATTTTTTTAAGGATTATTCAACTCTTATTTTATGCTTTTTATTCTGCCTCAGAATGACATCATAAAACATTTGTGATAATTGTATTGAACAATCCGCAAATTGTGGTGGTTTAAAAACTTTTGTTTTTTTACTATACTATGCGTCAAACGAAATCTTTAAAACATTAAGAATATATTTATTTTTTCAGAAATTTGAAAAACTGGGTTTTATAATATTTACTGGTTGAAAGTAAAAACTCGGACTTTTATTAAAAGAGAGGCCTTTGTATGACGAAAAAAGAAAAAGTTGAATTTAATAATGAAAATCAGGATATAAAAGAAAATCCCTTTTCTCAGGAATTGAATAAAGAAGAGAAAGCTGAACAGAAAGAAGTTGAAGAAAAGGATGTATGTGATAACAAAGAGCTGGCAACCCTTGAGGAAAGATGTAAAAACCTTGAGGCAGAACTTGAAAACCAGAAAACCAAGTATATAAGGCTTGCGGCTGATTTTGACAACTACAGAAAAAGACAGGAGCAGGAAAGAGAAGCTCTTTTAAAATACGGGGCAGAAGATACAATGAAGAAACTTTTGCCTATTCTTGATACAATAGAAAGAGCAGAAAAATCTTTTATGGAAATTGAAGATTGTCAGCAATTAAAACAAAGTTTTGAAGCTATTCAAAAACAAATATCTGATTCTCTTGGTAGAATAGGATTAGAGAAGATTGAAACAGTAGGAAAAGAATTCGACCCAAACCTGCATGAGGCTGTTATGCAGACCCCCACAAACGAACATGAAGACCATTCTATTATTGCAGAAATGCAAACCGGATATAAACTGCATGACAGAGTAGTAAGACCTGCAATGGTTAACGTAGCGGTTAATGAGTGATTAGTAAACGGATAAAATGAGCAATAAAGATTATTATGAATTATTAGGCGTATCCCGGGATGCGTCAAAAGATGAAATAAAAAAAGCCTTCAGGAAAAAAGCCAGGGAACTTCACCCGGATGTAAACAAGTCTCCCACGGCTGAACAGGATTTTAAAGAGCTGGGGCAGGCTTATGAAGTCCTGACAGACGACGAGAAGCGTTCACTTTACGACAGATACGGCGCAGACGGACTCAAGAACGCCGGTTATGACTTTAACGGCCCGTTTGATTTCGGTTTTGGGGATTTAAGCGAAATTTTAAATTCCTTTTTCGGCGGAGGTTTTGGAGGAGCTTCACAGAACCCCAACGCACCAAGAAGAGGAAGCGATCTCAGGCTGGATTTACAGATAGAATTTGAAGAAGCGGTTTTTGGTACGGAAAAAGATGTGGAAATCACCCATCTTGAAAACTGCGACAGATGTGTAGGCAAAGGAGTAGAGCCCGGCACAAACCCCACAACCTGCCCGACATGCAGAGGAACAGGACAGGTCCAGCAGACGACCAGAACAATTCTGGGACAATTTACACAGGTCTCAACCTGCCCGCAGTGCAGAGGAGTCGGGCAAATAATTTCCAGTCCCTGTAAAAAATGCCACGGTAACGGTAGGGTTAATGTTTCCAAGGAAATAAACATAAAAATCCCGGCTGGTGTGGATAACGGAAATAAGCTAAGAGTCAGCGGTGAAGGCGATGCCGGAACTAACGGCGGTCCGCCCGGTGATATCTATGTAATTCTCTACATAAAGCAACATAAGTATTTTAAAAGAGACAGCGTAAATATTTACCTGGAAAAAGAAATTACCTATTCACAGGCTGCACTGGGCGATACTATAGAAGTCGAAACCGTGGACGGGAACAGGCCTCTTAAAGTCCAGCCCGGAACTCAGACAGGCACTGTATTAAGTATAAAAGGCGCTGGTGTACCGTTCCTGAATAGCCCATCAAGACGAGGTGACCAGTTTATTAAGCTGAATATAAAAACACCTACCCATCTTACAGAGGAAGAAAGAAAAATATTTCATCGACTTGCTGAAATAGAAAAAGAAAAGGCCAAAAAAGAACCGTTTATAGATAAAATCAAAGGTGCTTTTACCGGTTCTTAGTTGCCTTTACAGGTTTTTTAAAAATCATTGGATAATCTTTTTCCACTATTTTTTTTCCATTAATCCAGAGTTCATCATTTGGGGAAATATATATCTCCTCATAATGTTCATCCAGGTCTTCTACGGTATTTATATCTGTGCCTGTCGGGCAAATTTTCCACGTGCCGCCATTTTCATATGATGAATAAGAAACATTTGTAGTAGGAATCTTTTGCCCCCATATAAGGACTAAATAAAAAGCTTTTACGCCTTAAAATTTTCAAAAAATCTATATTTAACAAGTGCGCAGGCTACGCCTGCGCCACCTATAGGGCGGTTGTGGGTGGGGATTATTTTGAAAATTTTAAGTAAGAATTTTTTGTCCCCATATATAAGAAAAATCAATTTTCATATCATTCGTAAAAAATTCTTTTAATTCATCAAACAGTTTTCTGCTGGTACCCCAGTTTTCCCCGCCGGTTATCAATCCATTTAGGGATGTATTTTTCTCTAATGAATTGTTTAATTCTTGTAGTTTATTTTTAAATTCTTTTTTTACATTTTTTAAATTATTTATAGCAGCAAGAGGCTTTAAATGGAACATACAAACTTGCTCACTATTTTCTATTCCGCCAGCACTGCATGGGGTTGCACCGGTTGTATAAGTTTCCTTAGCGATCAAAGTGGTATCCATAGTTTCACTTCTGCCCGCAACAAGTAATTTTTTCCGTGCTGTGGCATTGTGAAAATCAGTTGTATTAACAATTTCTATCCTTGCTGAAAATGCGGGAGTAAAGGTATTATTTTTATTTATAGCGTTGTTAAGCATATTTTTTCCGTTTTTTAACACAATTAAATAAGTCAAATAAATCTAAAAAGTTGTTATTGAATAAAATATTTATATTTAGCTGAATTATTAAGTTTTTTAAGAGAAAAATAATAATTATTTATTATTAAATTTTATATATTATATATATTTTAATGATTTATTTTGCAAATAACCCATATCGCAATTTTATAAAAATTGATCGTGATTTTGCTTACAGTGTTTAAAAAAAACCGGTATTTGTTTATATAATTTTAGCAATTTTTACAACTTCCTACTCTTTATATTAATAAGTTAATTTTTTCAAGTGTGAGAGAAGAGAGTAAATAATTTCACTATTATATGAGGAGGAGAAAAAGTATGAAAAATGTAGGTTTCAATCCTTATGCAGAGCTTGGCACTGGAATAACACAACAGCGTACCCAGGCAGTGCAACCGCAAACACAAATGCCGCAACAGCCACCACAGCAAAATCAACAGATGGAACTTCCAAGTGTATTTAAATTAGCTAAGGAAAATACAGAGCTAAAAAAGGAAAACCAGCAGCTAACGCAATTGTTACAGGGTATGGCAGCACAGGATAATGATATTTCCAAAAAAGAACTGGGACAACTAAAAAAAGAACTGGGACAGGCGCAGAATGTACAGCCTGTTACAGCACAATACGCTTAATTTAAAATAAATCCGATCAATTTATAAAAAACCCGGTATAACCGGGTTTTTTCTTTTTATGAATTTTTGTTAAATTAAACAAAATTTCTATAAATTTAATTTTGTCAGGAGGTTTAATCATATAGCTAAATTAATGGAGCCTGTTATAGATGGAAAGCGTAAATTTACTCTCTAAGCCCCTTCAGAATAGACAGAGATTAGATTTTAACAAATCAAATAATTTTTCCGGAAATAAATTTTTAAATTCCAATAACATACAGGATACATTTACCAGAAGAACTGCGAATACTCCCGCATTCGGCAAGGCAGAAACCCCGGCTAAGCCGACATCACCGAATAACCCACCGGTTATAGAGGTTGAGCCGGTTAATAAGGATTTAAAAAAAATTGAGACAGGAAGTCATTATAATAAACATTTAAATACCCTGGATTTTGGAATCCACTCGTCAGCAGACAGACTGGAATTATGTATTTTTAAAAAAGACCACGGCGAAAGCGAAGCCGCCAGAATTCCCATGCATAATGCCGGCGGCACTAAATGGGTGCATTCACTTTCAAAAGATAGAATAAAAGAACTCTCAGGTGTGGATATTAACGACCCCAATCAGAAAAATAAGCCTATATACTACGCTTTCAGGGCTTTCAAAAGTTCAACAATAAAACACGACCCGGCATGGAATCCTACTGACACTAAAATTTACGGTGAAAACAGGGTTTTTAAGACTGATATTGATAATAAAGCTAACAGGCATAACCCTTATAAAGTTTTAATAGATTCTTATGGTTTAGAAGTAAGCCATGACGAGAATGACTATACTAACGACGGATCAATATACATAACCGGTGATGGCACAAGGCATATAGATACAGGGCCGAATGCGCCAAAAAGCATCTGGACTATGGAACTTGATGAAATGAGCAATCAGCCTGTGAAAACAGATAATGTACCCGCCCGTCAAATGAGCGACCATGTTATTTATGAAGCCCAGATTTTTGGACTTACAAAGGAACTGAATAAACAAAAATTGGAAGAACTTTACAGCAGTGAATTAGAAACCGGAGATGAAAAAATAACAAAACTGGTAAACAGCTGGGATGATAAATACGCTGGCACTTACAAAGGTGCAATCTTTATCGCTCCTTACCTGAAAAAACTCGGCGTAATGATGGCTGAAGTAATGCCCATTATGCATTTTCAGGATGCAGACCAGGGAGGCTGGGGTTATATGACGGATTCGTTTATGGCGCCTGCCAGAAAATTATCCTCTGACAGAAGCCCGGGAGGACCAACAAGGGAATTCAGGAATATGGTAAAAGCCTTTAACACAGAAGGCATAGATATATGCATGGATGTAGTTTATAACCATAACGGAGAAGGCGCAGTATGCCAGAAAAGCGAAAAGGAAAAATATCCTGAAAAGACAAAATTAACTGGCATAAAAGGTCTTAATAACCATAATTTTATACTGTCAGAAAAAGATACCAGGCATTATTTCAATTCTTCCGGCACAGGAAATACTACGAATGCAATGCATCCTGATTTTCAGGATCTTACCCTTAAAACCCTCAGGTATTATAAAAAAATGGGTGTCAAAGCCTTCCGGTTTGACCTTGCAACCCTGCTCGGCAATGATAATCATCATGGACAGAACTTTAACCCCGGACATCCTGACGGCTTGATACAAAAAATCATTCACGACCCGGAATTAAACATAACACGAGTTGATAACGTTAATGAAAACGGAGTTATGTTAATCGCAGAACCCTGGAGTCCTGCTGACTGGCAGACCGGTCATTTTCCAAGAGAAAACTGGGGTGAATGGAATGATAATTACCGTGATACGATGAGAAAAGCTGTAAATAAACTCGGGAACAATGATAGGCCAAGCCCGGCTGACATTATAAAATGTATTGCAGGCTCCAGTGACTTAATGGGCGGACCCGCACCAAGGTCAAACAACTTCTTTGCAGTGCATGACGGATATACACTGTATGATGTTTTCGCATATAACCCTAAAAAGGATAATGATAATTCCTGGAACCAACATGGTAACCCTGCAGAACATCCCTTCAAAGCAAGAGAAAAAGCAGTACAAACAGCTCTCGGGTTATTGATGGTTTCCGCAGGCTCACCTGTATTGCTCTACGGAGATGAAAGATTCAAAACCAAAAACGGCAATAATGATTCTTATAACGATGGTAATGCAAATACAATCAACTGGAGCAGTGTGGTACAGAATACAGATGATGCCGGAAACCTGCAAGTCCTAAACGCAGCAAATCTTGCTGAATTCACCGGCAGGATCATAAACTTCCGCCATAATCACAATGCGCTACACCCGAACAGATATTTTAACGGTAAGGATAACAATCATTTTAACGGCAAAGACGTAACCTGGTATAACCTGAAAGGTAATGATATGGTAGGCAATAGTGATTTTATGGACAGAAATGACGGTGAATACCGTGATGTTATTGCTTTCAGACTGGATGAAACCGAATTTGAGAGTAAACCCAAAAATAAAGTTAAACACCCTTCAATTTATGTTGCTTATAACAGGGGAATAAAAGAACATGAAGTTACATTGCCCAAACACCTTATTAAAGGAAAAAATTGGCATCTTGTAGTTAATACAGCGATACCGGTAACGTCTACGGAAGATGCCCGCAAAAAATTTGACGAGTTAGCTAAAAAACCTGCATATAAACCCGGTGAAGAGGTGCAGGTTGAGAACAGTGATATTTATGCGGGCAAACAGGGCGACGGAAGAGATAAAATTAAAGTTGAAGGAAGAAGCCTTGTTATCCTGGTTGAAGATAACAAGAATTTAAACCTGCATGCTACAGAAAATCCGTTTAAAACAGCGTAAAAAAAAGATCCTTTTAAATTTAAAAGGATCATGTGTTTTTGAGACAAGAGCTATTGAAGAAGGCAATGAAGTTTTGTTATATATATAATATCGCATTTGTATATATAAATTTATCCACCCGGAGATGTAAATATTTTCAAACAGGGTTTAGATTTATTAGTGTTCTAAAAAAATAAACGATAAATAAGAAATTTTATTCAGATATGAACAAAACGGATAAATTTTAAAAAACCTGTATAAAAAAGCGGTGGCTTTGCCACCGCCACCACCAGGGGAGGGTGGGAGGGCAAGGTTTTTTAAAATTTTGCGAAAATATTTAACGGAAACTTATTAAGACCACTAATAATTAATTTCTAAAAAGACAGCCGATTAATATAATTGGCTGTCTTTTTGATGTTTTATATGAATTTTAATTATGCTATTTCTTCGTTTTTATCTTCGTCATCATCGTCCTTTGAATTCTTCTTGGTTTTCTTTTTTGCTTTGTCCAGATGGAATACCTCAGGAGATGACCCTTTGATTTTTACCATTTCAGGAGTTATTTTGAAGACTTCAATATCTTCTCTTGAAGGGACTTCATACATAATTTCCAGCATGATTTCCTCAACTATGGACCTCAATGCCCTTGCGCCGGTTTTTCTTCTCATTGCTTCATTCGCAATTTCTTTTATAGCTTCTTCTTCAAACTCAAGCTTTACACCGTCCATATTCAATAATTCTTGATACTGCTTAATAATAGCATTCTTTGGCTCGGTTAAAATCTTGACCAGCGCTTGTTCATCTAACGGATCAAGCACCGCATAAACAGGTACACGACCAATAAATTCCGGTATAAGCCCGAATTTTATAAGGTCATCAGGTATCATACTTTTAAGTAATTTAGCCTGTTTGATTTCTCTTTCATGTGCAGCTTTTGGGCCTGTTGCTCCAAATCCTACAAGCTTTCCTGATCCGGCTCTGCTGTCAACAATTTTATCCAGTCCAACAAATGCTCCGCCGACAACAAACAGGATATTGCTTGTGTCTATCTGGATAAACTCCTGATGAGGATGTTTTCTTCCACCCTGTGGAGGAACGTTTGCAGTTGTGCCTTCGATCATCTTTAACAGCGCCTGCTGTACGCCTTCACCGCTGACATCTCTTGTTATACTAGGGTTTTCAGACTTTCTTGCGATTTTATCAATTTCGTCAATATAGATAATTCCTCTTTCTGCCTTTGCAGCATCGTATTCTGCGCTCTGGTAAAGGCGTAAAAGGATATTTTCAACATCATCTCCGACGTAACCGGCTTCTGTAAGAGTTGTTGCGTCCGCTACAGCAAACGGTACATCAAGCATTTTGGCCAATGTCTGCGCAAGAAGTGTTTTACCGCTTCCTGTCGGACCTACCAGTAATATATTACTTTTTTGAATTTCTATACTATCTTTATCATTGTTTTCTTTTGCGGCCAGATTATGGTTTATCCTCTTATAATGGTTATAAACCGCTACAGCAAGCTGTTTTTTAGCATCTTCCTGCCCAACTATGTGCTGGTTTAGGTAATCCATAATATCCTGAGGCTTAGGAACCTCAGCGATTTTTTGTGATTCCGGTTTTTCCTCTTCATTCTCTTTAGAATCAAGAAATTCTTCATCCAGAATTTCATTACACAGGTCAACGCACTCATCACAAATATAAACTTCAGGACCTGCGATAAGTTTTTTTACCTGATCCTGGGTCTTACCACAAAATGAGCATTTTAACCTGCTATCATCTCTTTTAACCATAAATTACTCCTAAGTTGTTTAAGTTAAGATTCCTCTTCGGATTCTTTTTTCTCTATTTTTGTAATTACTTTATCTACCATTCCGTATTCCACGGCTTCATCAGGATTCATTATATAATCCCTGTCCGTGTCTTTTTCTATTTTCTTAAAGTTCTGCCCTGTATGCTTGGCTAACAGTTCGTTTAATGTCCTTTTCATTCTGGTTATTTCAGCAGCCTGGATTTCAATGTCAGTTGCCTGCCCCTGAGCTCCGCCTAACGGCTGGTGAATAAGTATTCTTGAATGAGGGAGCGCCATACGTTTGCCTTTGGTTCCTGCTGCCAGTAAAAATGCCCCCATACTGGCTGCTTGTCCCAGACAAATTGTATTAATATCAGCTCTGATATGCTGCATTGTATCGTATATAGCCAGCCCGGCTGTTACACTGCCACCAGGGCTGTTGATATAAAGCATTATATCTTTTTCAGGGTTTTCTGAATCCAATAGTAAAAGCTGTGCAACGATTAAATTAGCTACCATATCGTCTATAGCAGTACCGAGAAATATAATTCTCTCTCTTAAAAGCCTTGAAAATATGTCAAATGACCTTTCTCCACGGCTGGATTGTTCAATTACTACAGGTACATATGCTTGTGTATCAATAATTCCCATTTACGATAACCTTTCTTAAAATACAAACTATTTACTTATCATTCAGAATCAGTCTTTTGAGCTTTTTATTCACTTTCAGATTGGTTTGAAGTGTCCTCAATATATTTTACTTCATTATTTTCAAAAAGATAATTAATAATTTTCTGACTCATTATTTGTTGAGATAAGCCCTGTGCAAGGGACGGGTTCTGGGACATCTGCTCATAAACTTTCATTTCTTCTGCGTTATAAGCTTCTGCCAGTTCTTTAACTTTAGCAGCAAAGTCCTCATCCGTGATTGTGATATTTTCTTCTTTTGCTATCGCACCTAGTACAAGACTTGTTTTAACTCGTCTTGTTGCTTCTTCCCTGAGGCTGTTCCAGATATTTTCATGCCCCTGCTGTTCTATCATCTGCTCCCAGGACATACCCTGACTTTTGAACCGATTTTCAACTTCTTCCATAAGATATTTTGCTTCTCTGTTTATCATGGTATCAGGTATATCCAATTTTGTCTCGTCAACAACCTTATCCACTATTGCTTTTTCTGCCATTATTTTTTTTTCATTTTCCCTGGCTTGCTCAATATATTTGCTCAAGTCGCTTTTGAGATCGTCAATTGTCTGGAACGGACCGACTTTCTGGGCAAATTCATCGTTTAACTCAGGAAGAATTCTCTTTTTAATTTCATTAATTTTTACTGTAAACTCAGCTTCTTTTCCGGCAATGGATTTTTCCTGGTAATCTTCAGGAAAAGTTACTTTAATAATAGACTCATCCCCTATATTTTTGCCGACTAACTGCTCGGCGAATCCCGGAATAAAGTGGCTATTAGCGATGTCTATCTGGTGATTTTTGCCTGTACCGCCTTTTATGGGCTCACCTTCTATAGAGCCGCTGAAGTCTATGAATACAATGTCATCGGACTCAACCGGCCGATCAATAACCTGCTCCATACGGGCAAATCTTTGTCTTAAATTTTCAAGTTCCCTGTTTACTGCTTCTTCATCAACCTTCTGTTCAGGAACTTCTACTGTAAGTCCTTTATAATCAGGCAGTTTAACTTCGGGTTTTACTTCAACCTTGGCTACCAGAGTAACAGGCTTGCCAAGTTCAAAATCATAAGACTCAATAATCGGCTCTGTAACCAGGTCAAGCTGGTGTTCACTAATTACATCAGCAAAGACTCCCGGAAGTATGGCATCCAGTGCTCTTTGCTTGATTTTATCAGCGCCTACCTGCTTTTCCACTATCGGTCTTGGGGTTTTGCCCTTTCTGAAACCAGGGACATTTAATGTTTCTCCAAATTTTTTGCATGCCTTGTTGTATTCCTGTGACGCAACATCAGCATCGATTTCTATGTTTACTTTAAATAGGTTATTGTCGAGTTTTTCCAAAGTAGTATTCATACTTAAACAATTCTTCCTTCTCTAATATTTACAGATATACTCTTAGTTATTATAAAACAAACTTTTTTTTCAAACAAAAAAGCATATATAAAGCAGGTAATAAATTTTAATTATAATTAAAATTATTATATACATGCTCAGGTTATCGAATGAATTTTTATAACCTGCCTGCTAATCTGGATTTTATTTATAAAAAAATAAATAAGCGGGAGACGAGGCTCGAACTCGCGACCTCTTCCTTGGCAAGGAAGCATTCTACCACTGAACTACTCCCGCTTATTGGGTTGGAAGTCTTTTTTATGTATCTTTTTTAGAGATACCTATAATATAGTACATGCTGATAATATTTATTTCAAGCATTAAATTTTTGTCCGCTATATTTTTTGTTTTTTGCGTGAAGACGCAAGTTTTATGCTGCTTATCTTTCCATACTGATTGCCGAGCATAATTTTCTCCGCTTCTTCAAGTATCTTTACTGTCTCATAGCCGTTTAAACCATCAGATCGGGGCTTAACCTTGTTTTTTACACTGCTTAAAAAGTGCTGGCATTCGAGCTTTAAAGGTTCAATCTGTATATAATCCGGGCATTCAATAAGTTTTTTCTCTGTAGTCCGGTTATCATACAGTTCAAATTTCTTATCTGCATAAGAATCATCAAAAATTGCTGTCGCCTTGGTCCCTCTTACCAGCAGCGCAACACGCTTGGCCGGATGAATCCAACTATCACTAAGGTGGACGAAGATATCATCCTCAAAATTTATGTCTATATGCGTAATATCTATGATTCCGTCGTTATTTACAGAACAACCTACGGCTGATTCTACGTGTAAAGGCTTTTTATCCAACACATAGGAAACCATGGAAAGGTCATGCGGGGCTAAATCCCACAACACGCTGCGGTCATTTCTAAAGAAATTTACATTTAGTCTGTCACTCTGTACATAAGTAATTTTTCCTAACACGTCTTCTTTTATGAGCTGCTTTAACCTGTTAACAACCGGATGATAAAGGAGCAGATGCCCTACCATAAGCACAAGCTCTTTTTTGTCAGCCAGTTCCATTAATTCCTTTGCTTCCTCGCTATTTGTAGCTATAGGTTTTTCCACATAAACATGTTTTCCAGCCTCCAGAGCTTTTTTTGTGAGCGGATAATGTGTATGGCTTGGGGTAGCTATTATTACACCGCTAATTTCTTCTGTTTCAAGTATCTGGTCAAAATCACAGATACATTTAACACCTTCATAGTCTTCTGTAACTTTGCACAGAATATCAGAATCCATATCACATACGCTGTAAAGGGATTCGAGGTTATAAAAATTTCTTACCAGATTCCTTCCCCAGGTTCCGCATCCTGTAACAGCTACTTTAACACTCACCTTAATTCTTCCTGTCTTTATTATTTAAATTTAGATTTTATTATTAATTTTAAAGAACATAAAATTTTAAGTCAATTTTAAAATAATTTAACAGTTTCTTTAATTAAGGAACAAATAAAAAGTTTTTACGCCTAAAAATTTTTTGTTGCTCCCTTAATTAGTGTTCTTAATAAGTTTCCGTTAAATACTTTCGCAAAATTTTCAAAAACCTTGCCCGCCTGCTTTAATAAAATAAAAATTTTATAAAAAATTATTAACAATTAACTGTTAAAATCGGTTTAAAATGAAAAACTTCTTATGTAGTCACGGGATTCGCATTTATTCTGCTGAAAATTCAGGCAAATGCCGGATAAAAGCTTCACTGCAATCATAATAGCCTTATCATCAACATCAAATAAAGAACTGTGCAGTGGGAAAGGCGCATCTTCACCGCCTGTCCCAATTCTCACCAACATACCGGGGGCAAATTTCAGATATCTTGAAAAATCTTCCGCACCCATACTGGGTTTTTGAATCTTGATTACATTATCCGCACCAATCAGTGAAGCTGCTGTTTCCTGTGTTAAGTATGTCAAAATCCTGTCATTAATTACCGGCGGCGGTCCTAAACTCCATTTTATGTCCACCCTGGCATCATAAGCCTGTCCTATGGTATGTGACCTCAATTTAATCAGGTCATGGATTTTTTCCCTGATATCCAGGTTAAATGTCCGGGCAGTGCCCTCCATTTCACATTCTTCTGCAATAATGTTCGGAGCGGTTCCTGAGTGGATTTTTCCTATAGATATAACAAAAGGGTTTAAAGGGTCAATACTTCTTGGAATGCTTGAATACAGGCAGTTAATTATCTGGTTAGCCACAAATATGGCATCAACAGCCCTGTTAGGCCGTGCAGAATGTCCGGCCTTGCCTTTTATTTTAATCTTAAAAGTATCTGTGGCAGAGGTTATAGGACCGTATCTTATACCGATCTGGCCCGCAGGTAGTGAGGGTATGGCATGTATTGTCCAGATGGCGTCTACCCCTTCCATTACCTTTTCCTGGATTAAAGCCTCACTTCCGCCGACAGAGCTTTCTTCCGAAGGCTGGAATATAAATTTTACATTTACGTCAAGTTCCTGTTTAATGCTAGCCAGAACAAGCGCAGTACCAAGAATACAGGTCATATTAAAATCATGCCCGCAGGCATGCATTACCCCTTCGTTTTTTGAGCTGTATGCCTTTATCTTACTGTCAACTATAGGCAAAGCATCCATGTCTGCCCTGAAAGCTATAGTTTCCTTTTCATCATCAACTTTTAAATAACCAATAACAGCCGGACCTTCTGAAGTTTCCACAATGCTGGACTCAAGTCCCGCTTCAAAGAGCTTTTTGTGGATATAATTCGCTGTATTGGACTCCCTGCTGGATAGCTCTGGATTTTGATGAAGATATCGTCTTATATTTACTAAAACTGATTCTAAGTTATCTGTGCTTTGTATGATTTTTTCAAACATAAAAATAATTCTTTTTTGCCTATACTTTATTATATACTTCGCAGGATAATTTTATTAACAGCTTATTGATTTAATTATCTTTTCAGCTTGTGTTTTATATAAGATGACACAGCTTCGCTGACTGTTTGGGGCTCTCCGTTTTCTTTTTTTTCATGTTTGGGAAAAGCAAATAATCTGCGGCCTTTTAAATGCCTGTACAACAAAATTCCCCCGAAAATAATGAATATAAGCAGGATTGTTTTTAACAAAATAGACAACATACCTCCTACATAGGATAAAAATTCTTTTTCGGGTTTCGCTTTTTTTTTGTCAGCTTTTTGCTTTTCAACCTCTGGTTCAGGTTTTTTTTCAGGCTTCTTTACTTCAGCTTTTTCTGCCTCATCACTTATTCCTGGAGAAGGCAGGGGTTTATCAGCTTTTTTCAAAGGTTCCTTTTCCGCAGATTTCATTGCTTTATGCAGCATTTGCTGTGCAGAAGTATCAGGAATCTTCGGGGGAGGGATTTCGCCTCCTCCGTCAGAAGCGCAGCCTGCGCTGCATACTTTGGTCTGCATAACAATAATTGTTAATGCGATAAGTAAAAATTTATCTATAAATCTGTAATTAAACATTTTACAGACCCGCCGTATTTACTTTTTACTCGATGTTCTACCGGACCTTGGGGATCTTCTTGTTCCGGACGAAGGTTTTCTGGAAGAACTTCCCGGTCTTCTGGTTGATTTAGACGCTGATTTTGAAGTATCTTCTTCTTTTTGCTGGTTTTCCTCTTCAGTTTTTTCTTTTACAGCACTCTGGCTGAAATCCCTGGTTTTTCTGGCTTCGGTTTTTTCAGCCACACGTTTTTTCAATCCTTCAACCGGCTTTTCCTGCTGGGAAGCTTCCTGGATTTTGTTTTCCACTGCTTCTATTTCTCCCAGAATTGTAAAGACATCCGGCTGGTAATTTCCTCCAAGATTCTTTCTAACAATACCTGACGGTACTGATGAAAACTTGACTATTTGTGAAATATTCGGCAGGTATGCATTCTGTTGCGCATGCTGCTTTAATGTATGATTGTTAATTACCTGCGGTTTCTGCTCCTGCGGTTTTTGTTTTACGATTTTATGCGCATTGGCGGCGTTTAAAGCCGGGCTGGTTTCTATTTTTCTGGTGTGTAATTCCCCCATTCTTGGCGGTGCTCCCTTTTTTCCCTGTTCAGCCTGGTTTTTAAGCTTTGCTGCCGCACTCGGGTTATAATGCTTTAATTTCTGCATCTTAGCAGCCATTTCAGCTTCCTGAGGAGGTAATACAAAATTAAATTCTTCTATAAGATCACCGGTACCGGAACAGGCAGGGCATTTTTTGGTGAAAATTTCTGCAAGACTCTGTCCCTGTCTGTGTCTTGTAAGCTCTGCAAGCCCTAAGTCTGAAAGCTGACCAATCTGCGGGTTTGACTTATCAGGTTCAAGTGCCAGTTCAAGTTGTTCAAGTACTGCTATCTGGTCAACCCGGTTTTCCATATCAATAAAGTCGATAATTATCATACCGCCTATATTTCTTAACCTCAGCTGTCTTGCAATTTCTTCAACAGCTTCCAGGTTGGTTTTTCTGATGGTTTCCGCCTGTGTTGCTGAACTTACGAATTTTCCGCTGTTAACGTCAATTACTGTCAGTGCTTCGGTTGTTTGTATGTATAAATAACCTCCGCATGGTAGGTTTATCTTTGTTTGCAGGGCGTTTCTTATTTCTTTATCTATATTATGGGTTATAAGTACTGATTCGTTGCCCTTATGTACAGACAGGCTTACCTGGCTTCCTATGTTCCAGCTCTGGATAAGCTGCTGTGCCCTGTGATAGGCAAATGATGTATCCACTATAATTTCACTGATTTCTTCTGTACATGCTTCCCTGATGACTTTGTAAAGTAAGTCCTGGTCCCTGTGCAGAAGGTTAGGCGGGGTAACGGTATCTGCTGCAGTTACAACGTTGTTCCAGTTTTCCATAAGAAGCTCAAGATCTTCCTGAATTTCCGCTTCTGATTGTCCTTCAGCTTCTGTCCTTATGATTATCCCCACTCCTGGAGGTTTCATTACGCTTACAATGGATTTCAACCTTGCTCTTTCCTTGGCCGAAGATATCTTTTTGCTTACGTTAATACCTTTTTCAAAAGGCATCATTACCAGGAATCTTCCCGGTATACTTACAGAAGTGGTTACCCTGGGGCCTTTGTGGCCAGTTGGCTCTTTTACAACCTGCACAATGAGGTTCTGTTTGGGCTTTACAATTTCGTTAAGTGCGCCTTTGCCTACTATGTCTGATGCATGCAGGAATCCCATTTTTTCGGTCCCTACATTCACAAAAGCCGCATCTATACTTGGCAGTACATTTTCTACACGGGAAAGGTAAATATCTCCAAGTAAAACTTCACTACGGTGAATAAAAAATTCTACAACTTTGCCATTTTTCACCACTGCGGCAATGTTATCACGTTCTGAAATAATGATTGATTTGCTCATAAACCAAATTTTTCCTCTAAATATCTATATAACTTCTAAACCTTTTATTATCGTCAAAATAAATTCCCACTACGCCTGAATCATATAAATATGCGTAGCTCGACTTTTTTTTATGATAAAAACTATTATTGTTGTTTTGTAAAATCATTTTTAAGTATGTATGTAATAATCTGATGTTTTATAAAAACTCCGGACAGTCCTTTAATTTATCAATTCATTAAAATTACAGTCCAATAATTTTTCTCGTGTTATTCTCCAGTCCATTTCAGGAGTTAGTATTTTCAAAAATTCATCAGCCCTTATTGAGCTAACTGAAACCTTTTCCTGCATTAAAAGCTTTTCTTCTTCCTTAGGAGCTGATGGTATTTCCTTTATGCTGACATCTTCCGAGGTGCTTTCGGAACTTACGGATTGTGGCTGATTTATTAGACCAACCCCGGCTTTTAATGTAAATTCAAGAATATTGTTGTCTTTATCAAAATGCAGTGAATAAACACCTGGCCTGATATTAACTTTTTTAATGCCTTTTTTAGATTGTTTATCTATTAGTATATTTTGCTTTAATAAAAACTCTTTGGCAATACTTTCTATGTTAATTTTTGTATTTTCTTCCGTGTTTTCAGGTATTGCCCTGTATACTGCCCAGCAAACTTCCTTTTCAATACTTGGCTTGTCTTTAGAAATTTTAACAATATCACTTATTTGGGAATTTTCGGGGAGTATACTGTTTAATTTTTCCTTAATAATATTGTCGGCAATTTCTTCCTGAAGTTCAATATCGATATATTCATTTTTCCCCTGAATAAATAAAGGCAGCGCAATACCAACTGAAATCTTCGGGGCTGGGTTATAGCCTTGGGAATAATTGATTTTCAGTCCTGATTTCCTGATTGAATAGTAGATTAATTTCTGCCAGTCCAAATGGGATATAAATTTAAGCTCCCCGGTTTTTGATATTTTAAGCCTGTATCTGAACCCCTTATCAGAGTGTATTTTTTGTTTTTGTATCATTTTTTCTGATATTTATTTATGTCACTAAATTATAGCAACAATATAAAATTTAAACTAATCAAAATTTTATAATTAATAATTAACCCTCGATATCTTCAGGAGGTATATGAGTAACCTGCGGTTGTTCAGTAACTTCTGGTTCCGTTTCTTCTTCTTTTTTTTGTTTCTCTGCTTCTTGCTGCTGTTTCTTTATTATTTGTTCCTTTATTTGTTCCTTTATTGATTTTTGCTCATGCATCTTCCCATCCTCTTATTTTTACCGTTATTTTTATTTTCGTTTTTTTTAGTAAAAATAAAAGCAACTTTTCGGCTATTTAATAAAAAAAATAGCCATGCAAGAAAGTATAAATTTTAAAAAAAATCAGTTTATACAAAAAATGAGGAGAGGAAGGGATTCGAACCCTTGTGGCCCGGAGGCCCATTCGCTTTCGAGGCGACGCCAATCGACCAACTCTGGCACCTCTCCGAGTTGTTCTATAAAATAAAGACGTATAAATCTATAACAGGGTTTCTCCTGTATAAATTATTATATTTTTTCTGTATTAATTAGTAATTTCGTTAGGCTGGTTTTCTTTTGAGTCCAGTCCGAATTTTTTATGTATAGACCTTAAAGCTTCTTCAGCTTTTTCTTTTGCTACAAGGCAGCTAATCTTGATTTCGCTTGTGGAGATCATTTTGATATTAATTCCTGTATCAGCAAGAGCCTCGAACATTCCAGCTGCAATGCCGGGCCTGTCAACCATACCGGCACCTACAAGACTTACTTTAGCAATATTATTATCCACTACTATTTCAGAAGCTTCAATTTCCTGTCTTACTCTTTCAAGTACGCTTATCGCATTAGTAAGATCACTTTCATGAACGGTAAATGCAATGTTATTAACGCTTTCTTCTTCCATAGACTGTATAATCATGTCTACACTGATATTATTCTCGGAAAGAGTGCTAAAAATCTTTGCTGCAACACCCGGTTTGTCGGGTACTCTTAAAATAGCGATTCTAACCTGTTTTAAATCAGCTGCTATACCTGTAACTGGTCTGTATATTTCCATATTTTTATCTCCTACTACTAGTGTGCCCGGATCTTCAAGGTTGAAACTACTCCTTAGTCTGAGAGGCACATTAAACTGCTTTGCTGTTTCAACTGAACGTGGATGGAGGACTTTTGCACCAACCCTTGCAAGTTCAAGCATTTCTCCATAAGAAACCTGATCAAGCCTGCTGGCTCTTGGAACCACACGAGGATCAGCTGTATAAATAGCATTAACATCAGTGTAAATATCACATCTTTCCGCCTTCAGCGCTGCTGCAAGGGCAACTGCCGAGGTGTCAGAACCACCTCTTCCAAGAGTGGTAATTTCTCCCTCTGTTGTTATTCCTTGAAATCCGGCTGCTACAACAATTTTATTCGCATCAATATGTTTCTGGATTTTATCTGTCTTAATATCTACGATTCTTGCCTTGGAGTGTACGCTTTCTGTGATAATCCCTATCTGGGAAGCGAGCATGCTTATTGCAGGACAGCCTGCTTCTTGTATTGCCATCGCTAAAAGCGAAATAGAAACCTGTTCACCTGAGGAAAGAAGCATATCAATTTCTCTTGTGCAAGGGCTTAGTGAAATTTCTCCTGCGAGTTTCACCAGGTAATCCGTTGTCTTCCCCATTGCGGAAACAACAACCACAACCTTGTTTCCGTTTCGGTATTCCCTGATTACGGCTTTGGCTACATTCTTGATTTTTGCAGGGTCTGCAACCGATGTTCCACCGAATTTCTGTACTACTATCGCCATTTTATTCTTCTCTCGTTAATCTGCATTAATTATCAGCTATATAATATATATAGCAATTTTTATTTAGGATACTTTAAAAAATTAAAAGTATCAAATAATTAACGGTTAAAGAGAATAATGTATTTCAAAAATGCCGCTGATAAATTTTTTAATACAATTAAGCCAGAATACCTGCTGAGATTACAGAAGTATTAGCGGTCTTAATAAGTTTCCGTTAAATACTTTTACAAAATTTTAAAAAACCTTGCCCTCCCACCCTTCCCTGGAGGTGGCGGTGGCAAAGCCACCGCTTTTTTATATATAGGTTTTTTAAAATTTATCCGTTTTGATAATTTCTGAATAAAATTTCTTATTTATCGTTTATTTTTTTAGAACACTAATAATTCTTTCTTTAAACTATAATATCCTCAAACTTCTTCTTATAGCCAAGTTTCTGGAGGCTTTTTTCAAAATAAATTTTTAGAAGCTCTTTCTGTGCAGGGTATATATCAACTAGTTTTTTAAGTTCATTTTCAAACGTTTCTGCACCTTCAAGCCTGGCTTTGATATAGGCAATACTTGAATGTGCACCAATATGATCCGGCTCTTTTTCCAGAACTTTTACATAATATTGGGTTGCATTTATATAATGCTCTTCCGATTTTTCCATATCGCCTTTTTCTTCATAAGCAGCGCCTATTACAAAATAAGCAGGTACCAGCTCAGGCATTTTAAATACTACCTGGCTTAGAAAAGTTATTGCTTCGTCATATTTTTTCAGCTTAACCAGAGCCTCTCCCTTACCTATTAGAGCAGCAATGTTTTCGGGCTCAAGCAGCAAAGCGTTTTCCAGTTTTTCAAGACCATCTCTTACGGTTTTTTCATCTTTCATAAGGATTATGCCGTAGATCATATTTATCTGAGATGAATCCGGTGCTAACTGATACGCCTTTCTGATTTTCCTGACCGCTTCTTTTGTATCATTAATTTCGCTCAAAGCTACAGCACAGCCGACATAAGAATCTATATGAGAAGGATCACTCTCAATAGCGGCTTTATAGTATTCTATTGATTCTTCATATCTGCACATCATTGTATAAGCAGAAGCTATAAGGTAATTTGCCTCTGTTTTCTTGAAAGAATATTTTTCTGCCTGTTTATATCTCTCGATTGCTTTTGGATAATCCCCTCTTACACAGGCAATAGAACCCAGCTTCATATATGCTTCTATGAAGCGGGCATCTTTTTCTATTACTCGTTCGAGCATTTCTTCGGCGCTGTCCAGCTCACCTATTTCTGCACGTGAAAGAGCAAGGTAATACATTATTCTCTGACTATCAGGATCTAAATCCAGTGCTTTTTCCAATTTATATACTGCTTCAGGATGTTCTCCGGATCTTTGCAGCATAATCCCCCAGGACAAATATAATTCAGAATTTTCAGGATCGGTTTTTTCCGCCAGTTCATAGCATTCTGCTGCGTCATCTTTCCTACCCAATTCCACCAGAATTTCAGCCAAATTAATCTGGAAATCCGCCCTTGAAGGGTTCATTCTGACTGCCATTTTAGCTTTTTCGTATGCCTGTTCGGGCAGTCTTTTTTTCATAAGTGCTACAGAGTAATGATAGTAAATTTCCGGGTTCGTAGGTTGTAATTTTATTGATAATTCAAGATTTTCTATAGCTTCATCATATCTTTCCAACTCTACAAGCACTACCCCCAGCAGGAAAACTCCCTGCACTACTCTTGGATTGATTTCCACAGCTTTTCTGAATTTCATTTCCGCAAGAGATTTTTTGTCCTGCCTCGCCAGTGAGATTCCCCAATTAATAAAAATTTCAGGGTCTTTTGGTCTGATTTCAAGTGCTTTCTGATATTTCTGCTCAGCTTCCTCAAACTGCCCCAGTTCAACAAGCGCAGCCCCCCACAGCATATATGATTTAACATGTCTGGGATCAATTTTTATAGCCTGTCGGAACTTTTCTATAGCTTCTTCAAAACGTTCCAGGCTCGCAAGTGCAACTCCCCAGTTATTGAAACTTTCCGGATTCAGAGGACGCATATATGTTGACGATTCAAATTTTTCAAGAGCTTCCTCTATATTTCCGCTGTTGGCAAGGTTAACCCCCCAGTTTACATAAGCTTTAGAAGGAATAGCAGTATGTCTTGTAATTGATTTATACCGAGTAAGTGAATCGTTAAATTTCGAAACTTTATTGATAATGTTTTTTATAAATTCCAGCATCAATGCCTCTTATAAAATTTTTAGTTTTGTATAAAACTTTTATTGTGTAATTATATATTTGTAATTATTAATTATATCAAAAATTGTCATACATTGCGGATTAAAACATGAAAGTTAAGAGTCTTTACGTTCAGGATATAGGCGAAATTGACTTTGTCAAAAACAAAAGAGCGAAATATTTAAGGATAACCATTAAACCATCAGGGAAAATAAGGGTTACTATGCCGGGTAACTGTACTTATGCTCAAGCAACGGATTTTGTAACTCAAAAAACCGCTAATATAAAAAAACATCTGGAAAAGATCAATGTTAAAAAACAGGTTTTTGATGAAAAATCCGATTTTAATATAAGGAATTATAAACTTAAACTATTGAAACATCCGAAAGACACCTG
>Ga0081527_100437_pt1 | contig 21196 bp, 16 predicted proteins | sample HotLakmasection5_FD_70992 | JGI IMG/M metagenome (GOLD analysis project Ga0081527, IMG submission 70992) | Hypersaline microbial mat communities from Hot Lake, Washington, USA - Section #5 (SPADES assembly) (version 2) | ecosystem: Environmental > Aquatic > Non-marine Saline and Alkaline >... | reverse complement strand
AAAGCGGTAAAAAAAGCCGGTCATCCGGTAGTATGGAGCTGCGACCCGATGCATGGGAATACTTTCTCTACCGAGAACAATGTAAAAACCCGTCGGTTTGATGATATCCTGGAGGAGATCCGGGAGACATTTGCAGTTCATAGAGCTGAAGGAAGTTATCTCGGCGGTGTTCACCTGGAGCTCACCGGTGACAACGTAACCGAATGCGTAGGTGGAGCCAACGGTCTCAACGAATCCGGGCTAAGCACCAACTACGAGACGTACTGTGATCCGCGCCTGAACTACGAGCAGAGCCTGGAAATGGCGTTTCTTGTGGCCCGGGAATGGAATAAGAGCTATCGATCATAAGACTGCATTCATTGCAGATTGCAGTTTTTCGACTATTTTAAAAAGGCAGCATTTAAACGATTGGTTTGAGTGTTGCCTTTTTTAATTCAGTGTGTGATCTGAATAAGAATTTTGAAGAGATTTGTGAGGCTATCTAAAAAGTATTTATGAGACAAGTTCTTCGTGCTGCTTTGTGTCCTCGCGTCTTCGTGGTAAATGCGTCAGTTTGCCACGAAGGCACAAAGTCTCGAAGGTTCACTAAGTGGACTTTCATCATTAAGGCATCCATAAATCATTAAAATCTTTTTGGGACAGGCTCTTGGAAATAAGGGGACTTCACAAATTGCCAAAATCGATGGCTTTATATTCAATATCCAACTCACGTTAATTTAGATCAGAGTGCCATGAAATCAATAGAACTGCTCACACTCACTATTGTGTTAATTTTTAGTTTAATCATGATGTCAGCCTGTTCAGAAAACCCCGATCCATATCAGCCAAAGGAGTATGTAAAGCTTGAGCACCCCGAGTGGAGCAAGAGTGCAGCGATCTATCAAATTAATACGCGCCAGTTTACGGAAAAGGGAACATTCAATGCTGCCGAAGAGCACCTGCCCCGCCTGAAAGAATTGGGAGTTGATATCCTGTGGCTGATGCCGATTCACGAAATCGGAGAGAAGAACAGGAAAGGAACATTGGGAAGTCCCTACTCCGTAAAGGATTATTACAGTGTGAACCCGGAGTTTGGTGACCTTGAGGATTTGAAGAGTTTTGTGGACAGGGCACATGAGCTGGGTATGTATGTCATTCTGGATTGGGTGGCGAATCATACGGCCTGGGATAATCCGCTGACAGAAGAGCATCCTGACTGGTATGCCCGCGACTGGAAAGGAGATTTCAGACCGACTCCTTGGTGGGACTGGTCGGATATTATTGATCTGGATTACAGTAAGCCGGAAGTGCGCGAGTATATGACAAAGGCGATGAAATATTGGGTGGAAGAGGCGGATATTGACGGATTCAGGGCAGATGTGGCCGGTTTTGTTCCGGTTGATTTCTGGAATAATGTTCGGCGGGAACTGGAAGAGGTGAAACCTGTTTTTATGCTGGCTGAGTGGGAATCCCGCGATCTGCATGCCGAGGCATTTGATATGACCTATGCCTGGAGCTGGTATGATGCAGTAGAGAAAGTAACAACAGGCGGTGCTGAAGATCTGAGTCCTCTCTATGTCTACTATTCATGGAACGAGAGTGCCTTTCCGAAAAAGAGTATGCGGATGACGTTTGTGAGTAATCATGATAAGAATGCATGGGAAGGTACCATGTACGAAAAATTCGGTGACGGACTGGAAGCGGCCATTGTCCTGTCTGTAGTAGGTGAAGGAATGCCGCTGATTTACAACGGACAGGAGGCCGGAAATGATCGCAGACTGGAATTTTTTGAAAAAGATCCGATAGAGTGGAGAGATCATCCCATCGGCGACCTTTACAAAAAACTCTTCGAATTGATGAAAGAGAACTCCGCATTATGGCATTCGGAGTGGGGCGCAACGATGATTCGCGTGCCAAACAGTTCAGAAGAGAGTGTACTCAGTTTTGTCCGGCAAAATGAGGAGAACAAGGTGTTTGCCGTGATTAACTTTTCCGGTGATCCTCAGAGTGTTGAATTAGAGGAGTCACTGCACCACGGTGAGTACATCGATTATTTTAGCAATGAACCTGTTGAGTTTGATGAAAATTCAACTCTTGAGCTCGAAGCATGGGATTACAGGGTGTTTGTGGGGCGAAAGTAATAAATTAAGGATAAGAGATATGAGGCCTTCTCGGATCCATGCCGAAAAAATCTGCCCATGCAAACCAATAAGCGTTGTATGAACGAATGGGTTTAAGTTTTTCACCGGTTCTGGGACCTGAAATTGCCTCACCAAAATAGTTCCAAATATTACCCTCTTCATCTTCCATGAGTGCCGGCGGATCCTGGTCGGATATTGAAAAACGCAATTTTATTCCATCGGATGTTACAGCAGAGAAAGAGTTGATAAAATCCTGTTTAGAATTGCCGATGATCACCAGGTCTTCACCGGCAACGTTTCTATTCACCACATTTGTAGTATCCGGGAAATCGGACAAAACAAAAACGTGCAAATCCAGATTGTATAATACTCCATGACCGAGCTCTTTTCGGTCGAGCCTGTCGTCTTCCCGATGAATCGGAAATACAATATTGTCGTCGTCATTACTGTAATTTCTGCCGTACGGGTAGGATGAGTAATTACGATCAAATCCGGTTTCTCCTGTTAATACTTCTGAGTCCGGAAAATGCTGTTTCCATGCTTCCCAGTTCATTTCCAGGATGTTGTATGATTGCAGTCTTGCACCAATTCGCTCTCCATTAACGCTTTGCTCAAGCATCTGGCTCCAATACGAATTCGTGGCGCGGTCGTATGCGATGAGATTATTTTTGTGTATCAATCCGGAAACTCCAAACTCTGTGATTTCCCCCTCAATCTCTCTGTCCCATGCCAAAGCGGATCCGGTGAGAGGGCAAAAAGTGACAGCTACAGCTTCATCTCCAATGAAATCATTAACAATCTCGTGGTAGTTCAAAATTTGATGGGGATACCCTCTGATTTCATCCCCGATCTTAATCCCAACAATAAGCTCGTCATCTTCCAGGAAATCGATGTCGCCAACAGGTTTAAATGAAGGATCATCAATAGAGGGGATATCTTCACGCCCGGCGCCTTCAAAAACCTGATCTTCAGGAATGAGCCAGCCGCTGTCTTCAGTTTCGTTGACATTCTCATCAGTTGAACTGTTCGTAGTCACGGAATTGCAGGAAAGGAAAAATCCAATAAATACAAGAGGTAAAGAGAATAATAGAAAGTGAAGTTTCATAACGATTCAATAAGTGGATTTTCCAATCAAACCATTAGACGACTAGAATGCATTCCATCTTACTTATGCAAAATACTATTCTTTAAGTTCGGCTGATGCTTCAATGGCTTTTAACAACGCTTCATACTCCTGACGGCAGTTTCCACATCGTTCGAGATGCTCCTTGACTCTCGGAAGTGCTTTTTCCGGTGATTTGTTTTGCAGCTCCATTTCAGCAAATTTGTGCAGCTGATCATAACAATCTTCGCAACCGATTTCGTGATCCAAAGTCATTTTGATCATACGGATCATGCTTTTGAGCTTATCTTGTGTCAGTTTCATAGTCATTTTTGGATCTTTCGAACCTTAGACGGTTCGGTGAAAAAATATCTTACAGTTGGTTTAACATTTCGTCCGGATCGATTCCTTCAGCCATCAGGCGGTTTTTCATCTTCAGCCGGGCGTCGTGTACCAGTTTGTATAAGGCATTCCGGTTCGTGCCCATCTGTTCGGCTACAACTTCAATGGGAAGGCCGTGCATCATTAAAGCATTGATCGCTGTTTTCTGTTTATCCGTTAGCTCTTCATCGATCATTTTCTGAACTTTTTGGAGAATCATCCGTTCATGAGTAGCCCGGTCTGGATTTGGACTGTAATCAGTAAAACTCATTTGGTTGATCTCATCCCGTCCCGATTCGTCATCGCTGGCTGAAAGATCGTTTAGGGAGATGTCGTTGTATTTTTTTCGTCTCAATTCGGAGAGCCCTTCGCGGACGGCAATTTTCATCGCCCATGTTGTAAATTTACTCTCTCCACGGAAAGTGTCCACTTTGTCAAGAATCTTCAACAGTGCATCCTGAACGGTATCCTCAACAAATTGATCCAGCTCCCTGTCAACATATTTATATAGAGCGGGTTTCAGTCCTCTTACAAGAATCAATCGCAGCTGCCCAACAGCCTGTTCGGCCGGAGGAGGTTTAAGCTGCTCAACCCAGTCATCATTGGTCAGCGAAGAGCCTTTATTCTTATTCTTTTTATTGAACCAACTAAGCATCGATTATTCCGATTTTCTGTAATTTCAGTCGAGATCTGTCAGTCAGAAAATAATAGAATAAAGCAAGAAGTTAACTACAGATCAGAATTATTTTTGATGATTGAGAGGTTGCTAAGTGATTAGATTAAAATCATTTGATAATAAATTACGTAGATGCCGGCCAGAATTAACAGGCTGCCGGTGATTTTCTCCATATGCGGCAACAACTTTCTCAGGTATTTCATGAAAAAATCACGTGCAAAGGAAGAAAGTAAAATGGCCATAATCATCATCAGACTGATTCCTGCAAAATAAGCCAGAATATATGAACCGCCCAGCCAGGCAGTAGGAGCCGACATCGCCTGAGTTGCAACTACCAGAAACAGCGGAAAGAGGCAGCCGAGTGCCCCAATGGCGTAAGCCACTCCAAAGAAAAAAGCTTCACCAATCTCAGAGCGATCACTTTTTTGATTGATATTAACGGAAAAAGCAACACTCTTGCCGGACATGAGCAGAACTCCCAGGATGATGATCAGGCTTCCCATACCGATGGTAATCCACTTCATGTAGGCTTTCAGCAGTTGACTGGCAACCACAATGAGTACGCCTGCAATAGAGTAGATTACAAGTATTCCTAAAATGCTAAGCAGTGCCAGCTTTAGCCCCCTATACAGTTTTTCACTTTGTGAGGGTTTCCCGGCGGCTTCCCGGCTGATAAATGAGATGATATAACCGGGAAGAAGGGCAACGGCACAGGGGGCGAAAAAAGCCACAACTCCCTGTAGGAATGAAAATGTTATGAATTCCATGAATATGAGTCTTACTCAGATGAAGGGTGTGATTAACTATTGAAACAAAAGATATCGGCTTTTAGTCGACAAGCTGTGTAAAGAGCTCACGATATTCATCCGCAGAAAGCGCAACTTTATTACGTCTGAATTCAATATTTCCGTCGCGATTCACACCTACAGTGGTTGCCTGGCTGTCAACACCATAATCCATCATAATGTCAGGAATGCCCTTGGTTGCGGGGAATCGAAATCCTTCCTCTTCAGCCAGTGCCCTGATTGTTTCCTCATCATCCGTCGGGTCAATGCTGATAGCTACGAGTGTCAGTCGATCTTCAAATTCAGGGTACACTTCGGACAGAACCGGCCAGTTTTGAGCGCAGATCGGGCACCATGATGCCGTAAAATAGATCACTACCGGCTTGCCTTCATCCAGGGAAGTCTGCAGGCTGATAGTTTCACCATCGATGGTTGTAACTTCAAATTCGGGAGCTTCTTCGAGTTCAGCCTGAGCATCAGCTTGATTGGATTGACCGGAAGAACAGGCGGTAAACAAAATCATTGAGGTTGTAAGAACGAAAAGGGGTAAGAGAATCTGATTTTTCATGAAGCAGTATGAGGTTATGTGTTTATATCTGATTCATGAAGATGTTCCAACTCTTCAAGCTCTTACTTTTTGTCTTAAATGAATTGATTTGGTAAGAAATTTCCGATCTAAGTCATCCATCAATAAATCAATGTTCATTAAAAAAGATAAGCCAATGAGTAAGATAGCGATAGTTGTATTAGCAGAAGCCGGCAGCCATGAAGCACTTGGTCGAATTGTTAATGCGCTTGAATTCGCCAAAGAGCTTCAGGATCACGACGATGAAGTCAAAATTGTATTTGACGGAGCAGGAACAACTTGGGTGCCAAAGCTTACTGATGAAGAGCATGATGCCAACCCGCTCTATAAAGCTGTTAAAGGCAATATTCACGGGGCCTGTAAATTTTGCTCCAAGGCATTCGGAGTGATTAATGAGGTTCGAAAAACTGACGTTGACCTGCTGGACTATTATGACGATCACCCAAGTCTTCGATCGTTTATTCAGGATGGGTATCAGATTGTGACTTTTTAAGAGTATTCACTACCGGATCACTCATCCCAAAATATCTGAAGTTCGTGGCGGGTGGTGTTCAGTTCAAGAGCATCAATCAACAGGGTGTTTTCCTCTATCTGAAATGAAACAGGTTCACCATCCAGCAGAACCTGCTGCACAGGCCGATCCGCATTTTTAATCTCGATATTCAAGAATCGAATCTCCGACTGAAAATTCTTGCCCACTTCTTTCATAAATTTCAAAGTCGATTTTTCACCTCGATTTGCCGAGCTGATGTGCAGTATTTCATACGCATCTTTTTTATGGGCATCGTATGTCAGTCCGTCGTCGTGGTAGACAAAAGTTTTGTAGTAGGGAACCGTCCGGTCATGAAACTGCATTAAATCCAGAGTCTCAACAGAGTAATGAACAGTAGATTGGACCAGTTGGCTCATCGGAATAATGGCTCCTCCCCGAACGAATGTCGGTATGGATTCCTCCACCGCAGAGACTGTTTTTTGTACTCCGCCTTCGAATTTTTCTCCTGAATAGAAATCAAACCAGTTGGATTTTCCGGGGAACCAGACAGACTGCTCATCTTTTTCCGGCTCCATCACAGGGGAGATGAGCAGATCGTTGCCAAAGAGATACGTTCCGGCAACTTTATAGATCTCATGATTATCGGGCTCCTCAAAAAAGAGCGGACGCATCATCGGTAAACCCTCTACAGAATGTTCAAAAGCCAGTGTATAAATGTAGGGAATCAGCCGATATCGAAGCTCAATCGCTTTTCGGGAGAATTCGAGTGCTTCCTGACTTCTGAATATAGGTTCGGAGGGAACGTCCTCCTGTGCATGCGGGCGATAAATTGGCTGAAAAACTCCATACTGAAGCCATCGTACGTAGAGTTCATCATCCAGCAAGTCTCCGGCAAAACCCCCAAGGTCGGAGTGCATGTAGCCAAGCCCCTGAATTCCCATTTGAAGGGATATCTCCGGCTGTGACTGAAGTCCGCCCCAGGTTCGGTTTACGTCGCCCGACCAAGGAATTAAGCCAAAACGCTGGGATCCGGAATATCCGGCGCGCATCAGGTTGAAAGGTCGAACATTCGGATAGTTTTCCCGATACCCTTCGTGGACAAGCTTAGCCCATTCGTGGCCATATATGTTGTGGACTTCGTTTGCTGTTCCTGTATGATGTATGAGATGTTCCGGATGAACTTCCGGTTCTCCCAGGTCACCCCACCAGCCGTGCACACCTAACTCAATCAGATCATCGTAAATATTCCAGAACCAGTCGCGGGCCTCAGGCTTGAACAGGTCGATCAGCCCGGTGTTGCCGAAGAAAAAATCGTATGTGGCCGGTCTGTCGAGTGAATCTTTGGCAAGTACATCCATCTCCACTGCTTCATCCCATCGATCGGATGTAGTTACAACAAACGGCTCGGTGATGAGCACGGTTTTCATATCCATCTCCTCGAGCTGATCAATCATCTTTTCCGGATCAGGGAAAGAGTCCCGGTCAAATGCAAGATTCCCCATCGTCTCTTTTACCGTTTTCCCAAACCAGTAGAGATCCAGGATGATGGCGTCGGCGGGTACATCCAGGTCCCGGAACTTTTGGGCGGTTGAGAGGACCTCTTCCTGAGAGTGATAGCCGAAGCGGCTGGAAAAATTTCCCAATGCCCAACGCGGTGGTAACGGCTGAAATCCGGTTAGTTTTGAGTAGTTATAAAGAATTTCTTCCCATTGATTAGCTGCAATCACCTGGTATGTTTTCCGCCCGGAAATAGCTTCAAATGAAATCGAATTGTTGAACTGACTGTCCAAATCAAGCCAGCCGGTTGTGGGGTTGTCGAAGTGAATAGCATATTTCTTTGATGAGAGCACCATCGGGAGTGTGTAGTTCATCAATTCGGAACGAGTTTCATACCCGTAGTGGGCACGATTATACAGCCTGAGCCGATTTCCTCGGCGATCCATTCCCAGGGCGCGTGCGCCTCCACCCATCAGAATCTCTGTTTCTGAAATGTTAAAATCTACTTCAAACCCTTCATCTGTGGACTGAAATCCATCACGCTCTTCGAAAAGTAGTTTTCCGTTGTAATAGAATGATATTTTCCCGGTGGGTCTTTCGATGAAAACCTGGATCCCATCAGTGAGAAGTGCTACATGATTGCCGGTATCATCAACGTCAAAGAGTGCTGCATTTTTTTCTTCTATAACCGCGTGCGATTCGGGGTAATCTGTTCGGCCGTTTTCATAGAACGTTACCTCTGCAACTTCGGGAGAGTAAAAAGATATTTCGTATATGCCGCGATCGAGCTCCAGACGAAAGATGTTTTCATCTGTGCCGTATTCAAAAAGATCGGTTTCCTGAGCCTCAGCTGAAATAATTAGTCCAAATGAGATCAGAAGAGAGGAAAAAATAAAGCAGCGGATGTTGGACATTGTTCGGATCAGTTTGACTAAATGAATGGCTTAATGAAATGTAAACTACAGATTAAATGGTTAAGCCGGAAAAGCTTTTGAGACGGATAAGGGGTAAGTCAGACAGAATAGCAGTCGGGCTGAGTCATACTGTCTATTGGGAGATGACAGCCGGTCACACAGCAATCAGCCGAACTGAAACAACTTCATACATTTCCTGACGTACCTGTCATTGATGACATGAAATTGCGCATTGGCATCTCTATTGCAACTATTGTAGTGAACAATTGAATAAAACATTTTAAACATCAACTTAAAATCGGAGGTCATTATGGCACTCGTAAGATATTCACAACCGGGAACAGATATTTTTGGTAAGAGATTTTCAGATATAATGGACGAATTTTTCAATGATGCAGTAGCAAATCGACAAAATTCGTTCGCGCCAAAAATTGATATATCAGAAACCGAGAAACAGTACGTTATAGATGTAACTCTTCCCGGTATGAAGAAAGATGAAATTCAGATCGACCTTGAAAAAGGACGGTTAACCATCAGCGGAGAGCGAAAATTTGAACATGAGGAAGAAGGCAAGACGTTTCACAGAGTAGAAAGCCATTACGGTTCTTTTACCCGATCTTTCCAGCTTCCTGACGATGTGAAGGATGACAGCATCATCAGCGGAGAGCGAAAATTTGAACATGAGGAAGAAGGCAAGACGTTTCACAGAGTAGAAAGCCATTACGGTTCTTTTACCCGATCTTTCCAGCTTCCTGACGATGTGAAGGATGACAGCATCAACGCTTCATACAAAGATGGTATTTTGAATATCACCATCGACAAGAGCGAAGAGAAGATGAAAAAACAGATTAAGATTAAATAAGTAGTTAGTAGTAAGAGCTGTTCTCATATGTCCCCTAAGAGAGCAGGTTAGTTAGCGCCGGAGATCCTTTGATCAAGTGTCTCCGGCATTTTTTTGTGCAATAATCAGGTTTTCCGAAAGTTAGAAACTCTGTTGATTTATATAATAATTTGAATGAAACACGACGATCTACAGATCGTTCACACAGAAGAGCGCGGGTAAACAGTTTGTCAGGATTTATGATGACTGACCGCCAAATTAAAATTAAACAGACAGACCAGGTTTATGGATAGAATAACAAAAGGCGTTATTGCAGCAGTTGCAGTTGCATTTTTTCTAATCGGGTTAAATATTGGAAATGACTCGGATCAAGATTCAGATACAAAATCACTTCCGACATTTAATGAGTCTTCAGAAGCAGCTGATGATCAAGCAGCAAGAACCCTGAGAGATTTTAACAACGCTATTGTAGATATTGCCGAGCGCACCAATCCCACCGTTGTGACAATAAATACATCACAGACCGTTCGTCAGCGACAGCAATCACCATTTTCTTTCTTTTTTGATGACCCGCGCTTTGACCAGGAGAGAGAATTTCAGCGTCAGGGGCTGGGATCAGGCGTGATTGTTTCCGAAGAGGGTTACATTATTACCAATAACCACGTGATCGATAATGCAGATGAGATAAAAATCACAATGTTTGATGGAGAAGAGCTGGATGCAGAAATTGTAGGTACCGACCCCGCCAGCGATATTGCAATTTTGAAAGTTGAGCATGATGATTTACGGGCTATTCCGTTGGGCGATAGTGATAATTTAAGATCCGGCGAGATGGTACTGGCTATTGGGAGCCCTCTTGGAAACCAGTTTTCTCACTCTGTTTCTATGGGTATTGTGAGCGCCAGTGGGCGATCCGGTTTGGGCCTGAATGAGTTTGAAAATTATATTCAGACCGATGCTGCCATTAACCCCGGAAACTCCGGTGGTCCGCTGATTAATGTTGAGGGTGATCTAATCGGGATCAATACAGCCATTGCCAGCAGAAGTGGCGGAAATCAGGGGCTCGGTTTTGCTATTCCGATCAATATGGCCCGGAATGTGATGGAATCATTAATTACCGATGGCCGTGTAGCACGCGGATATCTTGGAATCTCAATGGGCGGTGAAGTTGATCGTACAATGGCTCGTGCGCTGGGTATGGATGATCCCCGCGGGTTTGTAATTGGTGATGTGGTAGAAGACGGTCCGGCTGCCGAGGCTGGATTACAAGAAGGTGATGTAGTGGTTCAGCTGAATGGGGAAATTGTTAGTGACTTTTATGATTTCAGAGTTGCGATTGCCAATACAGCACCGGGTACTGAAGTGGAAATTACAGTTTACCGCGATGGCGAAACCAAAGATTTTACGGTTGAGCTGGGCGAATTGAATACCGAAGAGATAGCCGAGGATATGAGCTCCTCAGAGAGTGAAGAATTACGCGAGCGTCTTGGTTTTGCGGTAGAAGAGCTGACGGACTCTATTCGACGTCAATTAAATTTGCAATCTCAGACTTATGGAGTGGTTGTGAATGAAATTAGTGAAGCCAGCATGGCTTATACTCAGGGCTTGAGACGAGGAGATGTAATATCTCAGGTTTCAGGCACATCTGTTACTCAGCCTGAAGAGTTTTACGGGGCTGTTCAGTCTCTGATTGATGAAGAGAATGATGTGGCGCTACTCAGAGTAAACCGGCAGGGAAGAAACATCTTCGTGGCGTTTGAGTTGTAATTTTGGTTTATGTTAATGGTTAAGGTTGAGCCTCTGTCTGATTTCAGGCAGGGGCTTTTTAATTTGGTGAAAATTTGGGCAGTTATTTATGAAATTCCATCCTTGTGGAGCGAGCGGCCTAAGCCGTGAGGGATATATTATTTCGGATTATTATAGTATTCAGCAATTTGCCCAACCGTTCAGCGACTTGCAAAACCTTCATTCCGTCAGTAGTACCTGTCAATACAGCAATTTGAGAGGGGGTGGCATCACTTTTGCAATTATTAAATCAAATTTAAGGATGTGAAAGACTGATTATGGAATACAAAGATTACTACAAGACGCTTGGCGTATCCCGTGATGCATCTCAGGATGAGATCAAAAAGCAGTATCGAAAGATGGCGGCGAAATTTCATCCGGATAAAAATCCGGGGAATAAGCGTGCGGAAGAGAAATTTAAAGAGATCGGAGAGGCGTATGAGGTACTGAAGGATCCTGAAAAGAGAAAGCTATATGATCAGGTTGGATCCGATTGGAAAAAATATGAGCAGGCCGGAGCCAGCGCAGATGATTTTAACTGGCAGCAGTATGCTCGCAGCGGCGGCGGCGGTGGTCGTCAGCGGGTGAATATTAACATGGATGATATTTTTGGCGGCGGCCGTCAGTCAGCCGGCGGAGGAAGTCCTTTCTCCAGCTTTTTTGAAACCCTATTCGGAGGTGGCCAGTATGGCGGAAATGGCGGAGATCCATTTGGCGGCCAAACCTCACAAACGTACTCTCGTACCGGACCGGGTGCACGAACCAGGCAGCGCACCCGTATTGCCGATACGGAAGCCCAGATCAGTATAGACTTAGAGGATGTTATGCACGGAGTTGAAAAGCAGCTTCGTATCGGTTCAGAAAAGATGAAAGTTAAAATTCCCGCCGGCATCGAAGACGGGAAACGGCTGAAGTTGAAGGGAAAAGGTAAACCGGGCCCTGGCGGACGAAAGGGAGATCTTTACCTGAAAATTAAAATTCAGGATAAGGAAGGATTTGAACGTATAGGAAAAGATATTGTTCAGACCGTGAATCTGCCGGTATACAAAGCTGCTCTTGGCGGAGATTTAACCGTTCAGACTCTTGATGGAAAGGTGAAACTGAATGTGCCGGCCGAGACTCAGAATGGGAAGATGTTTCGGCTTGCGGGTCGCGGACTGCCGGAATTTAATAATGCTGATAAACGGGGCAACTACTACATTAAAATCGCGCTTGAGTTGCCGGAAAAACTTACTGCTGAGGAGAGAAAGCTCTATAAAAAATTGGCAGAATTGAGATCCTGAATTGCATAAATTGAATTAGACAGTTCTGCCAAATGATGATATCTTATTTATACTATTCAATCATAAAACGACTATTCTGATGAACATTCTTATTTTACTCTCCGGAATCCTGCTTTTCAATGCAAATCAAACCGACAAAAATGACAACAAGTGGGGACAGATTGGCCACTATGTAACCGGAGAGGTAGCAGATGCCTATTTGGATGAGGAAGTTCGTGAGAAAGTACATGAAATATTAGAGGGCCGCAGCATGGCTCTATCATCAGTATGGATGGATGATATCCGGTCCGACAGCGAATATGACTACACCCAAACATGGCATTGGACAACCATACCGGATGGAAAAAAGTATGAAAAAGCCGAACAGGAAGAGGGCGGTGATATCATATGGGCATTGGAAACTCTGATTGATGAGCTAAAAGAGGGCGGATTGACCGAAAAAGAAGAGAAGGACAAACTTCGAATGGTAATGCACATGATCGGGGATATTCACCAGCCACTTCATGTTGGAACAGGAGATGACAGGGGTGGAAATCAGGTCCGGCTACAGTGGATGGGAGATGATTCAAATTTGCACAGGGTATGGGACAGCGATGTAATTAACTCACTTCAGATGAGCTATTCCGAGATCGCGTGGGAAATTGATGTGGTATCGGATGAGGAAGTGCAAGAGTGGCAAAATTCCACGGTGAGGGACTGGGCCTACGAATCGATGAGCATGCGCGACAGAGTATACGATTTGCCGGATGATATGAGAATTGGGTATGAATATAGATATGTGAACCGGGATTCAATTTTTGAACAGCTTTTGAAAGCCGGTGTTCGAATGGCCGGTGTTCTGAATGAGATTTACGGTACTGAATAAAATCTCAATACTCTTTCAAGATCTGCAAATGAAGGTTGTAATCGGCGGCTGAATAGAGCACGAACCGGATATATTTGACATGATTGAGCTCTGCTGATTTCTCTTTCACTGCAGAAAAGGCAATCTGTGCGGCCTCTCTCTTAGGGTATCCAAAAGCCCCGGTTGAAAGTGCCGGAAATGCGATTGATTCAATACGATTCTCCTCTGCCAGTTGAAGCGCATTCGAGTAGCAATTCCTGAGCAGCTGATCCTCTGGCTTATCCCGCCCATAGACCGGTCCTAAACAGTGGATTACATACTTGTTGGGAAGGTTTGGCGCTTCAGTAATTACGGCTTCACCCGGCTTGATAGGTGCCAGTGGCCGGGTTAGCTCCTCCAGTTCAGGATCCCCTTTCCCGTGAATGGCACCGGCTACACCACCGCCAATTTTAAGCTGAGCATTTGCGGCGTTTACGACTGCATCACAATCTGTCTGGTCTGATATGTCTCCGGTTATCAATTCAACCATCACTTCATTAAATTCTACATGCATAGCGGGTCTGTTTTTATTTATTTGAGGATTTTGGAAATCCTGATTTGAAATCATCCTTTATAACTTACAGGTTACAATTCCGTCTGTAAAATGGTTTTTCAGAGGACTTCGCAAAAACTGTGAAACCTGTCATTCCCGATTCCAACAGCGGTCAGTAGAAATTATCTGACAGGCTAAATCCCTATTTTGCTCTCAAAAAATTACAATTTGAGTGCAAAAAACATTGCCAAAACGTCAAAACATTGATTTAGTAAGCGCTTCTTGTCAACTAATAACAAGAAAAGTGTGTGTTTAATTGTCAGTTCCGGAGTTTTTTTCTTTAAAAGCGCTTACCGGATTAGATGGAAAATGTAAGGGCTTTTTTATATAAACCCGATAAGGAAAAAATACACGTAATTTCACTTGCCTTATATACTTTTTGATTGAGTCATAAATTAGAAACGCTTTCATGAAATTATGACAGAAAAAATGATGGGAGTATTTAGCCGGGATTGTTTGAAAGCCTTGAATGACAGCGTAAAACCCGCCTATCTTTTGGTCGTTTAATCAATCAAACAATTCAGTAGATGGTTTTTCATAAACCAAGGTTTTGGATTCTTCGCTTACTCAGAATGACCAAGCCCATAGTTTTGAAAAGCCAACCAAAAAGTAACAATAATCAATTCAGACCAATGAAGTTCCCAATCAAAAATACTCTTTCAATATTACTTGTAAGTGCACTAACATTTACAATCAGTGAAAGCTCACTTGCACAAAACAGTCAGCAAGGTGAATTAACCAAAGACCGGATCGAACGACTCGAAGAGAGCCTGGCATATGGTTTATCGTCAGAGGTAAGCGGTGTTGTAAAATCAGCGCTTTTTAATGCGATCAGCTATAAAGTTGAGTATCCGGATTTTGAATCGGACAAAGTTTTGAATGAAGTGAAGGTGATTAGCGAATCACACCCATCAGAAAGAGTTCAAAGCAAGGCAGCACTCGTGCTTAATTACTATCAGAACGGTGCCGATTTTCCTGAGCAAAGTACTCTTTTAGCTGAACTGGATAATGGTAATCAGGATCGAATCTTTGATTTTCTTCAAAGAGGGATCAATTCCGGCCAATTTACTTCAACTCAGGAAATAAATTAATTCATTTAGTTTTTAGGGTTAAGGAGAACCGTCTGTCGTTGAAATAAATGGCAGGCGGTTTTTCTGTTTGAGTGTAATAGAGTCAGATCAAAGCGCAACGTTCTGCCATATTTTAAAATCAGAGAGCAGGTTGACGGTAGCTCTGCAATTCCGACAGGTTCAGCCCAAAGGGTACGATTTTAGCTTCATAGAGCAATAAAGAAGAAAATTTAAACAGGAGCTAAAAATGAATTTCAACAAGTTTACAATTAAAGCACAAGAGGCTGTACAGGCGGCACTTGAGCTGGCTCAGAATGCAAATCATCAGGCAGTAGAACCGGCGCACATTTTAAAGGCGCTGCTTAGCGATTCCGAAAATGTTACGATCCAGATTTTGAAAAAGATCGGAGTAAATGTTTCCGCGCTGCTTGAGCAGCTTGAGAAGAAGATTAAATCGTTTCCGGTGGTGAAAGGGGCGTCTGTTTCCGGACAGTACTTATCTAATAACACAAAAGTGATGTTCGACAAGGCTCAGAACGAAGCGTCTGACCTCGGCGATGAGTATATCAGTTCGGAACACATTCTTCTCGGAATGATTGTTACCAATTCTGAGACAAGTTCGCTTCTGAAAGATCAGGGAGTGAAAAAAGATCAGGTGTTGCAGATTTTAAAGGATGTTCGTGGAAGTCAAACCGTGGACGATCCCAATGCGGAGAGCCGGTATCAGGCATTGAAGAAGTATGCACGAAATCTGAATGAACTGGCTGAGAAAAATAAGCTGGATCCGGTAATCGGTCGCGATCAGGAGATTCGCCGGGTAATGCAGATACTATCACGCCGTACGAAAAATAACCCGGTTTTGATCGGGGAGCCCGGCGTGGGTAAAACTGCCATTGCCGAAGGATTGGCGCTGCGGATTGTTCGCGGAGATGTGCCTGAAGGCTTGAAAACCAAGCAGATTGTAGCGTTGGATATGGGCGCACTCGTTGCCGGAACCAAATTCCGCGGAGAGTTTGAAGAACGGCTCAAAGCTGTGGTGAAAGAGGTAATGGAATCAGACGGTGAGCTCATACTCTTTATTGATGAGATCCATACACTTGTCGGTGCCGGCGCCACGGAAGGTTCCATGGATGCGGCCAATATTTTGAAACCATCCCTGGCTCGGGGTGAACTGCACGCCATCGGGGCAACCACGCTGACGGAGTACAGAAAGTATATCGAAAAAGACAAAGCACTCGAGCGTCGTCTGCAGACCGTTTTGATCGGAGAACCGAGTGTGGAAGATACCGTTTCTATCCTGCGCGGGCTTCAGGAGCGGTATGAAGTACACCACGGTGTTCGAATTACCGATGCGGCAATTGTTGCGGCAGCTGAACTGTCTCACAGATACATTGCCGATCGGTTTCTGCCGGATAAGGCGATTGACCTGATTGACGAGGCTGCATCACGATTGCGTCTGCAGATCGACTCGATGCCGGAAGAACTGGACAGTATTGAACGCCAGATCCGACAGCTTGAAATTGAACGTGAGGCATTAAAACGGGAAAATGATGATGTCAAGCTGAAAGCCAATGAAAAAGAGCTGGCCGACCTGGAAGAGAAGCGAAAATCGATGCGGGCGCAGTGGGATCATGAAAAAGGCTTGATACAGAAAACCCGTGAACTGAAACAGGCCATTGAAACGGCGCGGAACCAGGCCGATAAGGCAGAGCGTGAAGGTCAATATGAGAAGGTGGCTGAACTGCGCTATGGAACCATTTCTCAGCTGGAAAAAGACCTGGAAGAGACCAAAGCTAAACTGGACAATGTTCAAGAAGGTCGCTCGCTACTCAAGGAACAGGTAGAGGCTGAAGAGATTGCAGATATCGTGAGTCGCTGGACCGGAATTCCGGTTACCAAGATGCTCTCCAGTGAGCGGCAAAAACTGCTCAGACTTGAAGAAGAGCTTCACAAGCGAGTGATTGGACAGGATCAGGCTATTGAAGCCGTTTCGGATGCCGTACGCCGATCCAGGGCGGGACTGCAGGATGAGAATCGTCCGATCGGTTCGTTTATGTTTCTTGGATCCACCGGTGTGGGTAAGACCGAACTTGCCAGATCGCTCGCAGATTTTCTTTTCAACGATGAGGATGCGATGATCAGGATCGACATGAGTGAGTATATGGAGAAGCACAGTGTGAGCCGTCTGATTGGTGCGCCTCCCGGCTATGTGGGTTATGATGAAGGCGGACAGCTGACCGAAGCGGTTCGAAGAAAACCCTATTCCGTAGTGCTGCTCGATGAGATTGAAAAAGCTCATCCGGATGCATTTAATATTTTGCTGCAGGTGCTGGATGACGGACGCCTGACCGACAACAAAGGCGTTACGGTTGATTTCACCAATACGATTGTGATCATGACCAGCAACATCGGCTCTCATCTGATCTCTGAAGAGATTGAGAAGAGCGGCGGCGAAATGGATGACGCAACATACACCGAACTACAGGACAAGCTGTTTGAGCAGCTGAAGAAAACCATCCGTCCGGAGTTTCTGAACCGGATTGATGACGTGGTTGTCTTCCATCCGCTCGACCAGCGACATATTCGACAAATTGTGGATATTCAGCTTAAGCGGGTTGATAAGATGCTGGCCAAGAACAAAGTTACGATATCTGTTACAGACAAAGTTCGCGACTGGCTTGCAGCCCGCGGGTATGACCCAGTATACGGTGCGCGACCGCTGAAGCGAGTCATTCAGACTCAAATCGTCAATCAACTTGCGAAGCAGCTGATAGAGCGAGAAGATGACTCTGAAGGTATTGAGTTTGAGGCAACCGTTAGCAAAGATGGAAGCACGCTCGAGTTTGCTGAAGTGTTTAATGATGCAGAAGCGTGGGCTGATTAAAAGAACTCCGCCAGACCGCTTCCCGCGGTCATTCGGGTAACCTAAGGCGAATGATGAGAAAATCCGTCTGCCCGCTTGGAGCGTGCTGACGGTGATGGAGTATAAAAACAAAAAAACCTCCCAGATTTTCAAAACCTGGGAGGTTTTTGTTTTTGGGTCAATCTATAATTTAGATACTCACACGAATTCTGGAGTAGAGGTATCGTCCTTCAAACCCGGAAGGCGATAACCCAGAATACTGGAAGATTCCGTTGAAGCTATCACCCTGAAATGTTTTATCCGGATAAACATCAAAGATGTTGTTGCCTCCCAGAGCGAAGCGGACATTCTCACTGATGTTGTAGTTAAATTCCAGGTCCGTTGTGAAAATATTACCGTATACCTGGTCACTGTCTGGGTTGACTCTGAGTACCTCAATTTCGCCATATCGGACACCACGCAACATTACCGACCACTTGTCTCGTTCGTAGTTGGCCATGAAGTTGATGTTGCTGTTAGGTTGTCCCACTTCAAACCTTCCGATCTCCACACGCCCGAATAATGGAACGTCGGTCAAGCCTTCAAGTTCATCCGGAGTGTCAATCTCATCCTTGTTGGTGATCTCGGTTTCGTTGAAGTTCATGCCGAGTGTAAACCGTAAGGTTGAATTGTCGGCAAGATTAAAACCGTACCGGGTGATGATGTCGATACCCTGAGTTTCAGTATCCACAGCGTTTGTGAAGTAGCGTCCACCTGTAGCGTTGATACCCTGATTTTGAAGAAAATCGGCCAGATCTTCACCTGTGAAATTCTCTGTAAATACTACCCGGTCATCGATGGCAATACTGTAAAGGTCGGCAGTCAGGGAGAAATTACCCCGCTCAAACGTGGCCCCGGCACTGAGATTTACAGAAGTCTCTGCTTCCAGGGATTCCGCACCCAAAGCCTGAGCCGCGGCTGAATTAACCGGGAAAGTACCCACTTCAAATGGTGTTCCATCTATAAAAACGGTTGCAATGGATGTGAAATAGGACTGAGCCAGAGATGGCGCTCTGAAACCGGTACTTGCCGCACCTCGTACTGCGAGTCCTTCCGCAATTTCAAAGCGGGTTGAAAATTTTCCGGTCAGTGTATTTCCAAAATCGCTATAGCTTTCAAAGCGTCCGGCTACACCTACCGTCCAAGGATCAATCACATCCGTTTCGAAATCGGCGTAAGCAGCAACGCTGTAGCGATCTTCATTCTGCTCATTCCTTGGAGAAAAACCGGGGAATACCTGAGCGCCCGGCGCTGCACCGTTTCCACCGTCAGCGTAGGATTCAGCTTCACCTCTAATGATTCTGTAGAGTTCATATCTGAACTCACTTCCCAAGGCAATACTCAAAGGCTGAGCCGTTCCAATGTCAGCAGTTCTCACAAAATCAAGGTTGGTAGTCGCCTGATCGAAAGCCAGTGTTCCGGCTTTAAATCTGGTTGGACTTCCCACTCCTAAGGATGTATTCACAGAGTTGGCTACCCCGTACTCAATGGAGTTGTGACCATAAACCTGGCTGATGTCGTAACTCCATTCACCGGTTTGCCCTTTAATTCCGGCAGAAAATGATCCGTCATACACGTTGGATGTGATGAGTGGAAGAAATCCGTCAGGGTAATATTCAATAACGTTACGGGCATCCAGGGCTCGACGGTAGAATCCGCCTGATTCCCCTTCACGGAAACTCACCCCGCCAAAAGCATAAAGCTCTACATCGGGTGCTACTTCCATGCTGCCGCTAAAGAAACCGCTCACATCCAGCAGTTCACTGGAACCATAGCGATGGTTGAACCGGTCAAATGTTTCTTCTCTTGGATCGGGCTGGCCATCAACTTCGGGATAGTTCGGTCTTGGATCCAAACCTGCCCTGCTCGATTTACCACGGTCTCTGTATTGACCGGCCACATAGAGGCTACCGTTATTGGGAAGTTCAAAACCATATCCCAGGTGCAGGTTGACGGTTTTGCCATCGTAGTGCCACACATCTTCTTTTCCGGGATAATATGGCGATGATAAGAAGGCCGCATTGGATCCACCGTCTGGTAACGCTTCACCTGAGTCATATCCACGCTCTTCCTGAGTTGCATTTTGCCCGTAAGAGAAAGATGCATCAAATCCTGTGGATTCTTTCAGGACGATGTTAATGACACCAGCTATGGCGTCAGAACCGTACTGAGCAGCCGCGCCGTCTCGTAAAACTTCAATTCGTTCAATCATATTTACCGGTATGGAGTTCAAGTCAACACCGGTAGAACCTCGGCCCACAGAGCCGTTCACGTGAAGGATAGCGCTGGTATGTCTTCGTTTCCCGTTGACCAATACGAGGGTCTGGTCGGGACCCAGTCCGCGAAGAGTTGCGGGACGAACGTGGTCGGTACCGTCTGTAATGGACGATTCCGGTGAGTTAAAGGAAGGTACGAGCGCTCTGATAACTGCGGTTGTCTGCGTGAAACCGGTTGCCTGAACCTCTTCGGCTCCAATCACATCCACCGGTACGGGTGACTGCGTAATGGTACGTCCCTGACGTCTTGTTCCCAAAACAACGACTTCATCTCCGCCAACCGTGGCCGGTTCAAGTGTGATATTCAAAGTCAGAGTTTCACCGGAAGAAATTGAAATCGATTCTCGATAGGTCTGGTATCCCAGGAAACTGACTTGCAGTGTATAATCACCTTCATCAGCATTAATAGAGTATTCACCATCCGGGTTAGTTGATGTACCGATATTTTCACCAACCAAAACGACATTAGCTCCCGGTAGCGGATTATCATCAGTGTCAGATACAACCCCTTCAACGGTTCCCCGCTGAGCAAATGTTTGCGCTGCTGTAAACACAAAAAGAAGTGCTATACAGCTCACCATCTTAAGCATGGAGCGAAGCGTACTGTTTTGTATGAGCTTTGGTATCATATGATCTGAGATTAGATTGCGATTTATATTTAGAAGAAGAACTAAAGAGCATGGATGAGACAACCCTGTTTAAGTCTTACTTCATCTATGAAGACCACACTACTTTACCCCCGTGCAGTCCATATTTTTATAAAAAGCAGATCTGCGGATAAATCGTTCAATCAGGAAGTGAAAATGGACTAAGAAGATAAGGGTGGAAGGATGATCGTGGAAATAATTCGGCAGAACTCACTAACCGTCAAGCGGAGGTCTAAACAAAAAACCTCCAAGGTTTTGAAAACCTTGGAGGTTTTCGTTTTAAAAGTCTGACCTCTTTTAAACCAGCGATTCAGGATTCAACCCCTTCAATTCATCCTTCACAAACGTTCGTCCTTTTCGGATCAGTTCTCCATCCAGGAACACATCCGCCCCGATGCAGAC